>WLWG01000449.1_pt1 | contig 42077 bp, 42 predicted proteins | sample 6712871 | NCBI WGS metagenome assembly WLWG01 (sample SAMN12718693, study PRJNA515312) | sponge metagenome | isolation source: marine sponge | host: Mycale hentscheli | place: New Zealand: South Island, Marlborough, Capsize Point | collected 2003-05-01
CACTAAAAAACTTATGTTGTAACTCTCCGACACATGAGATCTTATGACATTTACATTGCGATAAAATTGTGTATCTTTATGTACCCACTTTCCTTTGTATTTCTCAGTTTTTTCCCCAGTTGAATAATGAACCATTCCTGCCAATACTTCAATTTCATGACCAAGATCAGCCCAAGTTTGTGTCATTTGATTAAACCTGGATCCACCTCCTTCTCCTATTTCCAAAAAGTATTGATGAATTAGTAGTATTCTCATTAAGTATCTATCTTAATCTCTGTATTGAAAATATTTGTTTGAGTAGCAAATGTAATTCTAATTGATGCCTCTTTTATACCATAATAGCTAGAATACCATCTTTCTTCTATTAATGGTTGTATTTCAATCCCTTCTTCATCTTTTGTTATGATTTTAATTGCATCAATATAATCAGGATGTAAGTGCCAATATTGATAGATTACATTATCTTTTTTATTTTTAACAATATCAGTAATTTCCCATTTATTTTGTCCTTGTTCTTTTTTTATCTTCCTAATATGTTCAATATTACTACCTACATGTCTAAAGGCATTTATTTTTCCTTCAAACATAAAATAACCACTTTCTCTTTTCAAACTTGCTTTTGCTTTCTTAACCCAATAGTACCAAATAAACCTGCTGCCTCTTAGCATTTGATCGTAATCTTCTATTCCTACCGTATTATGTGCACTACACCCGCCAAAATAGTTCAATAAATCTTGATGTGTATTATATTTATAAGTTCCTGAGTCTCTCAATAAATTTTCACCATTTATCCATAGATCCAAATGCAAATTATCTGATTGTGAAGGTCTGTCTTTATAAGTACCACACCTCATAAATGTTTTTATACCTTCTTCCTGAATTAATTCTTCGTGAATCTTTTCCAATTTGTCAATTAAACTCATAATTTTTGTTTTAATTGTAACTAAAAACTGCGTAAGCTTTTATTTTTTTACTTTCAGCTATTAGTTTTCTTGTTTCTGTTATTTCGTTTTTTTCTATAGCAGGATAATATTTAGGATTAGTGCTATTAAGTTTTCTTTTCTTCACTATTTAAAATTTATTAGCATTGTTAATTTCATTTATAACTTCTTGTATTTCTTTTAGATTAGTTGGTAACAGTAAATCTAAACCTGCTTTAAAAACATTTTCTTTAATTCCATCTTTAAATATAATAAGAGTAGGCGCCATTCTTACTCTATATTTTTTCTTAGCTATAGGTGCTTTTGATATATCTACTCTATAATAAATAACATTTTCTAACTTATCCCAATCAGCAAAACAATTAACTTCATTGAACTTAGCCCAAAACTCTATAATTACAGGCTTGGTTTCATCTTCACCAAAAGCTTCGTTAGTGTTAATAACTTTTTCAAAATTATCATCATTAATCCAATATTTATCAGGAACATCTTGTTGACTAAAAGATAATAGTGGTATTAAAATTAAAATTAAATATTTCATTATCTTTGTTTTTGTATTTCATATATTCTTTCGTCTAGCTTGTCTAGTTTTTCTAATATCATTTCTACATCGTCTTGAGTATCCATTATAGTTTGACGTATTAATTCGTCTTTTAAATCATATTCTACTCTATCAATAGGAGGTTTAGGAAGTTCCATAGCAAGAGCTATGTCTCCTTTTAAAGTATAATAAGTTGTAGCTAATGCTATAGTAAAACCTACTATTGTACCTATAGTTTTAAGGTCAAGTGTTACTTTAGTTTGTTCGCTAATTTCTTGTGCCATTATTAACTGTCTTTTTCGTTTTTATTAGCTTCTTGTGCTGCTTTCCATTTTTTAAATTTCTTTAAAGACTCTTCAGAATCTGGAACAGGTTTTCCTGTAGCTTTTGCTGTGTCATGTCTCCATTGTGTAAAACCTGGATTAGCATCTGCTCTAGCGTCCTCATCAATCTCTTGTTCCATTTTAGGAGCAAGACTTGTGTTGTTTTTTCTGTTATATTTTCTAACAGTTTTTTTGTATTCTCTATTAGCTTGACGTATTTCTTTATTGCTTAAATCAACATTGCTGTTGTCTATAGCTTTTTGTAATTTACTTCCATCTGGTGGAACTAACATACCAGTTTTTGGTTTTATTAATTCAGGTTTTTTACCTAATGGACTTTTTGCCATAAATGGACTTGAGAAATTGCTCATAATTATTTAAGTGTTATGTTCAGACCAACTGAACTATTATAAATTTTACTATCCCAAAACTTAGTATATTCTCCTTCAAAAAATATACCTATAGATTTGTTTATTTTCCAGCCAAACTGCAGGCCAGCTTGATAATCTTCCCATTGTTCTTTTTCAGCATCTTCTATTAATCCACCTAGTCCCCAATTGTTTCTGTTATGGTAACTAAAAGCTTCATCGCCTTTTACATAATTGTGATATGGTAATAAATACGAACCATAAGCATGTAGCCAAAAATTATTTTTATAATGATAATAGTCAAAACCGATGATTGGTGATATAACACCAAAAGCATCAATAGTGCTCCATATCTCATTATTATAACGGTTCATCAATTCATTAAATACGTTTTCTCTAAACTGAAGATCTGTATAAGCCACTATTTCACCATCTTCATTTCTCCATATCCAATCAGTAATCTCTTCACCTGTTTGAGAGTCTGTATAAGTAGTGTAATGATCAGAATATCCATATTGAAAACCAAGAGTGTACCAAGGATTTACTGCAAAGCCATCTTCATTAGTTTCATTTAACCATATTTCTACAGGATTATAACCATAAGGTCTATCATGTGTGCGGTATATAGCTCCAGCTGATAAACTAAATTTATCACCAATAGGTAGTTTAGCTCTTATTTCTGCAGAATTATAATCAAAATTAATTTTACCTTGTTTTCTACTTTCTACTTTTACAATATGATATTTTCCACTATGTTTTAAAAAATATCTATGATTTTTAAACACATCGTCTCTTGCTCTTTCTTTTTCCCAATGAAACACATATTCAAAACCATTTATAGCTGAGTTAGGAGCTGTCATAGATACATTAGATTCAGTTCCATCGTAATATTGTTTACCTTTTATCTCATAATCAAACCTTGCTATTTTACGAATACCAAACCCGTATCTATAATCGTAATCATAATACTGCGTACCGTCCACAACTGTAGGTACATCGTATAAACTTCCATTAGGATTTGTTCTTACAAAATAATTAGGATCATTTTCTTTTGAATTGTTTATATCTCCAGATAAATATATAGTACTATATTGTAAAAAGTTTTTAAATAGTTTCTTTTTTTCTTGTGAATTAGCAGAAACTGAAATCACTATCACAAATAGGGCAAAGAGAATTTTTTTCATTTTTCCTTTTATTTTTTTTAGGTTTATTTTATCTTTTTATAATATTGAATTCTACCATCTGGTCTTTCTATTTGAACGTAATCAACACCTAACTTACCTGATGGTTTACCTGAGTTAGGACCTGTTAATGGAACTTTTTTGTATCCATCAGCTTTTATTTTACGAACATCTTCTTTGTATTTAACTTTTAGTTTTTCTTCTTCTTTATCTTCTCTATTTATTGTACTTTGTCTTCCCCAATACGGTTGACCAAAATTCCAACCTGACCAACCTAAGAATAAAGCAACACTTTGCCATGTTTTAGTTTGTTCATCAGTTGCTTGTCTAAGATTATTTATTTTTTGTAACACACGATCTATAGGTAAGTTAGTAGTTGCTGATATAATTTGTGACACAGCTAAGTATGCTGGGTTATCAATACTCCAACCTCTTTTATTAATATCTTTTTTGTTCCAATCAAAAGTTTTAGTAGCTGTTCTTAACTTACGTACTTTACTGTCTATAACTGGAGATATATTAAACACATCCCAAATAGCTTCTCTGTATTGTGTTGAGTTTTTCTCAGACTCTGTAGCTATTTTACTTAACACGCCTTTAACTGTTGAGATTATAGCTCCACCAAAACCAAGTCCAAATAAAGTAGAATCAATCATGCCATTAACAACATTTGCTGCTGTTTCTTTTTTATCTTTCTTTTCGTCTTCATCATCAAAAGCTAAAGCAAAAACACCTTGTTGTAAAGAGTTAAATAATAAATTCTGCATACCTATGTAATACATGATACTAGAAACATTACTTAAATCACTTTCACGTTGTGTCATGCCAGGTTTTTTACGTCTGTTATATAAATCTTGTATAGATTTTTTTGTTTTTCTATTGTACTGCATTGTAACATTTTGAAAAGACAATATAACACGACCAGCTAAACTAGCTTGTTGAGAAGATATTTTACTAGGATTACTAGATTGTTGTGTTTCTTCTGCAATTTGATAAAAATCTTCAAAAGCTTGTTCTTCAGCTTCTTTTTTTGTATACTTTTTACCGGTGTCTTTATTTACTCTATCTAATAAAGCTTTATTTCTATTAATATAAAAAGTAGCACCACCAGTAGCTATAGCTAAACTATCCATTATTCTTGTAATAGCAAATCCTTTGTCTAGTAAATAATTTACCATACCTTTAAATCCACCTTTTTTACTAGCGTCGGCAAGTTCTGCTTCATTAACATTTATCTTTAATCCATCTCTTCTGTTTACAAGATAGTCAGAGTTCATTAATTTCATTACAGTAGGAATATACTCTTTACTCGCAAAAGCTTTAGCAGCATTATATAAGTTATTATCACCCCAATTTATAAAATTTACCGCAGATAACGTTTGGAGTAATCCAGATCGCATGTTAAAAAACATTACAGCTCCAACAGAACTGTTCAACCAGTCTAACATTTCATTGACAATACGAGCACCACTTCCTGTAAAAACTGGTCTATTTGTACCGCTCTTCATTCTACGTATAGAATCTTCTAAAGCTTCTCTATATTTAGAACCATATATAGCTTCTATTTTGTTTAAATTTTCATTAGAAAATATAATGTCTGCGTTTTCATTAAACTCAGCCATTAGTTTAGTTCTAAAAGAAGTATCTAAACCTTTTAATATATCTGTTTTTATATCACCAGCTAACCAAAAAGCATCTGGCGCAGGGTATTGTTCACCTTTTTGTATAAGACCTAGCTCATCTGCAAAAACATTTAATTCATTATCTGATTCAACAGCTTTAACTAAAGCTTCTACATCTCTTTTACTCATACCTGGTATATTTATACCTTGTTTATTCCAGAGATAAACTCTAATAGCTTGAGACCTAGTAAATGAACCTACGCCTATATTTCCTAATAAAGGATTTTTACCCTTTTTACTTTTTAAATTAGGAAATTGTTTTACAAGTTCTGCAAAATCTTGTGCAACCGTTGTTTTAGCAGATAAAAGTTCTTGCTCTGCTTTGTTGTAAGGGTCTAATAGATTATCTTTTATAAAAGCTAAATGTTTATTACCTTGCTCACCTTTACCAGCAAAAGCATACATTAATCCCATAAAATCATCAGCTGATGGAGTTATTGTAAATTGTTTTATTAATCTTTTAAAGAAACCTTGATCTTTTTGTTTACCTTCTAGTCTAGCTCTAGCATCAGAATATTTTTTAAATTCTTCTTTACCTGTTACGTCTTCTATTTGTTGGTTAAACTCTCTATTTAAAGTAACTTCTTTTGGTTCAGCTAGTTCAACTCTATTTTTAACATCAATAGCGTCTAAAACAGCTTTTACACCTTCTACATTTGCAAATGAATCATCTGCAAAATAAAAATCATTATAACCTTCTGCCGCTTTATTTAATATAAAATCAATTTTAGCTTGTGGAGAACCATCGCCTAAACCTGTTATATTTGCTAAAGGTATATTTATACCGATGCTTTTTAGAAACTGCTGTATAGCTGGTCCAGCGCTATTAGGTCTTGCTGTTAAAATAAATATATCACCACTACCAAACTTACCTTGACGTTTTCTAGCTAAATCAGCTAACGGACCTTCTGCTGTTCCTTCAGAAACTTTTTCAAAATTATCAAAATTAAACGTTGCGCCGTTGTCCATTAATTCACCGGCTTTTTTAGCAAATTCACTTGCTGATATTTCAGTTGTAGTCCCGTCAGGATTATTAACAATTACTTTTTCTTTAGTATTTGCCAGCGTGTCATCAAAATCAAACAAGCTAATACCTTTTGGTTTTTTTAATTTTTTACTTGCAAGAACTTTAGTGTCTAAAGAGTTTTGCATTATATCTTTAATTTCTTGAACAGTTGAATTAGCAGGAAACACGCTTACTCCATAAGTATCAATAAACTTTTTTACTGCTACATCTTCTAACTTAGCTACTTCAAACTTAATATCAAATCTTTCTTTGACATCAGCTTTGCTCATACCGGACAATCTATTTTTAATAGCATCGTTAATAGCTTCATTAACCATAGGTCCATCTATAACATCAATAGGTATTTTTCTTTCTAAAATTATTTCAACTAGACTTTTACCGTCTACTGGACTTGCGTAGTAATTTAAATTAATACCAGAAGCCGACATTCTAGTTGCTGGTCCAATTAATCCAGGGTAATTTTCAATTAAATCATTTAACTTACCGTCTTCAATAGCTTGTATAACATCTGTATAAAACCAATCAGGCATTGTTGATTTGAAATCTACATTAACCATGTCATCATCACTTTTTTGATCTTTAATTCGCGCGTCCATTATAGCGCCTTGACCGAAAGATGCTACGGTAGGTTTTCTTAAAGCTTCTACATATTCAGGACCTTTCATAGCTGCCGCTAATAAAGGTTTGTTAGCTGATAGATTAGGTTGACCATGCTCTATTAATATAGGTGTTTCAAAATTAGCACTATTGTTACTAGGGTTTATTGGATAAAAAGAATAAACAGCTGCTGTTCTAGAAGGACTTGATGTATTGTTTTTAGAATCTTCTATTAACTCTCCAAAAAACCAAGCATCTTTTTTGTTTGTTTTTAAATACTCTGCTGCACTAACCCAAAAATCAACTAAATCGTTTATTTTTTTTACTTGATCTACTTTGTTAAAATCTTTTATACCTCTAGGGTTTAACTTATTAGAACCTTGAGGACTAGCAACTGTAGTTCCTATTGGAGATTTTCTAATAATAACTTCTTGATCTGTGTCTTTAGCAACGTCTTTAGTCGAGTTTTCATATTCTTGTTTGGTTTGAAATAAACTTCTTGTAACGCTACCAGTCATTGAGTTAGCAATAAAATCGTTCCACTCAGGATTTGAAGCTAAAAAGTTACCAACTACTCTATCTCTAGCTTGTTTATAGGTTTCTTTATCATTGTACTTAGCTCCTTGATCTTTAAATCCAGGATATTTTTTATCTCCATCTTTTTGTATAGTTATAGTTGGTATTGGATCTGAGTTTGTTATTTCATTAACTGTTTGATCTTTACCTGCAAGTTCTAATTGCTGTACTTGTTTTACAGTTGGTTTTTTAGGTGCTTTTTTACTAAACGTAGCGCCGCCTTTTTTTCTTTGAGCAGGATCAGGTTGGCTTGTTTCTAGTATTCTATTTCTTATGTGTAAGTTTAAAAGACCTCTAATAGTTTGACCTACTCTATCTCTATAAATAGGTTTTGTAGGTTTTATTCTTATTATATCTTGGTAATCTTTTAAAGTACCAACCAGTTTACCGTCTTTATATAAAGCATCTCTTACATTTTTTGGAATAAAAGTACCTCTACCGTCAGCGTCTAAAGTATTTGGTAAACGAGCGTAATCAGCTTGGGCGTTAGTTATTAAAAACTGCTTTGCTCTAGTTAAACCTTCTGAATCTTTTTTAGAATAATTTCTTTTTTTGCTTCTTATAGTTTCAGGGTTTAAATTAAACATTGAACCATAAAGCTCAGACACCGCTGTTGGTATATTTCTAGTTTGTGCCAACGTTACAACTTCACCTTGATAATCTGTTTCAATAGCTTCTGTTATCTGTGTTTCTATTCCTGACTTATTGTCAGCGTTTAAATTAGATATAACGTTATCAGAATAAACAGTTGTACTGCTTGGTGTTTTTCCAGTATCAGTTTCAACCTCCGCAACACTTGTTTCTATTTCTATATCTGGAGCTTGACTTACATCTATACCAGCTCCACCTGTTCTGTCTTTTATAGCAGCGTCTATTTCAGGTTTTCTTGTTTTAATTGTTTGAGCTAAATATGTACTTACTTGTGCTCCACCTTCTAATGAAAACCCTTGTAATGCACTTGTTTTTCTAGCAGGATATTTACCTTGACCGGCACCTTGAAATTGACCTAGTATTTGATCTATAACTACTTCTTTAGCAGCATCCATCTCAACTTGATTACTTATATTTAAAGACTTGCTTATTAAAGGCCAATTTTTTTCTACAACTGCTTGAGCTATAGGAAATTGTTGATCAGTTTCATTTTGTATTGCTTCATTTAAACCTTGCTGTAATTGCTCATTACTTAAGTCCATGTATACTTCTGTAGACTCTGGCAATTTACTTGACTTAACGGTGCCAATATCAACAGTTGTTTCAAGCCCCATATCTACAACATCTAAAACACCCTGTGATAATCCTTGACCGCTTAAAACGTCTGCATTAAAATCTTTTAAGAAATCAATAACATCCATACCTTTGCTAAAATCTTGTTTCCAACCTATAGCTTTTAAAACATTATCAAAGAATCCTTTAAAACCATCTATTTCTGCTATATCAATACCTCCTTCAGTTAAACCATCACTAGTAACAGCCATAACTTCTTCATAAAAATCTTCTGGTTTTAACTTACCGTCATTTAAATCTTTTTCATAAGAATCAAGCAAAGCTTCTACTTTACTACTTATTTTTATGTTTGGATCATTTCTTAAAGAGTTTAATAAATCTTTACCCATTTCAGCTTTTACAGCTGGATCCATACCATACGCAGCTAAATGAAGCACTTCATGTTTATCAGCTGGTATTGAACCGTCTGCTTCGCTTGAAGCATTATTGATAATTATTTGTTTTGTTCCATCAGGTAATCTTGCTATTAAACCATAACCTTGATCTTCAGCGTCTAACAATTGACCTTGCTCGTTTCTTTCTAAATCAATCTCTACACCTTGAGCTATTAATGATTCAACACCACCAAGAAAATCTTGTGTATTATCAAATCGTTGTATACCACTTCCTAATTGTTCAGCTACTACATCAGCTCCTTCTTGTAATTTAAGTATAGGTACAACAACAGTGTTAGGTAGATCTGGATCTTTTTTAACGTAAGGTTCTAATAGTTGGTTTTTTTGTCCTGTTAACTCATCTATTTTATTTGAAAGATCATTTATAAGTTGTTCTTTACCAGTTTCTATATTAGGATCTTGAACAATAGCTTCTACTTGGCTATTTAAATTATGTAATTGCTGATCTATAACACCTAAATCATTAAAATCATTTTCAGATATTTCAGTAAAAATATTTAAAGAATTAATAACGCTGTTATTTATATCTAGTAGTTTACTGTTTATATCTTTATTTAAAATGTCTTTAGTTTTTTGAGACATTTTAGGGTTTTGTATAATAACCTCGCTAATAGATTTTATTTCATTTTGAAGACCTTGTATGTTAGATCTATCTCCAGGTGTTTGAACAGAGTTTAAATAAGGAGTAATAATACCTATAGATTTAAAACCTATACCACCAAATACACCTGCGCTAAAATTATCCCAACCACCTTCATAGATATTAACATCTTTATCCATTACGTATCTATCATACCAAGCATCACCTATACCAACACCAACTTCTTCAAGACCTTCAAGCACAGAATCACCAGCCCATTCAAAAGATTTTTTACCTATATCAGCAAAAGCTTTACTCCAAGATGATTTTACACCTGGGTTATTTAAAGCTTTAACTCTATTAAGTAGCGGTCCAACTACAGATTTACCTTTTATTAAAGGCATTTTAATAAAATAACCAGCTGTAAACTCAAGAGCACCAGTAGTTATAGCGCCACCCCACATTTGTAAATCAGTGTAAGTAGGTACGTTTGGTCTTGGGTTTAATGTATTATAATCTTTTAGTCTATTACTATATGCTTCATTGCTTTCGCCATCTTTTTGTTCTGGTTTATTTTTATTCCATGAATCTAAAGCTTTTTGTGCATCTTGCATTTCCATAGTATCTCCAAGCAAGCTACTACCCATAGAACTAGATACTACTAAACCTAATCCAACAGTTGGGTTAATCGCCATAGCTGCAATTTGAGGACCAACAGTACCTACTGTTGCGGCCACGTATGTTCCAATATCTCCACTTCCTTCAAGATCTTCTACGCTTTTAGCCTCTGCTATAGTATCTCTAAAAGTTTCTTGAACATATTTTTGAGTTAGTTCTATAGTATTGTCTTTCCACTCTTGTATATCTGACTGTACTCCAAAAGCCTTTGTTAATCCATATACTGGATTTACTATACCTGCAAGCGATTCTCCAATACCAGTATCACCTAAAATCTCATTGTCTAAATAATCAGCAGTACTAGCATACAATTCCCAAGCTTCACTAACTAAGTTCGCGGTTCCAATACCTAGATCTGTAGCAGAAGCTTTAGCATTGTTAACAAGAATCGGTATATAACCGTAGTTTCTTTTAGATAAATCTATTAACTGTTCAAAGTTTGGGTTTTCAGCTATTTCAGCGCTTACATCATCATACTTTTCTTCCATTAACTTTATTATATCTTCTTTTTGTTTTTGAAGACCGTTCATGGTTTTTTTAGCCAAAGCTAATTGATCAGGTGTTTCGTATTGTAGTTCAGAAATTATAAGCTGTTGAGCACTAATATTACCTATTAAAGATTTGCTATTTAATAAAAAAGTTTCTAAGTTTTTCGATTTCGAGCTTTGATTACTATTTTTTATTTCTAAATACTGTTCAATAAGTTTATTTTGATCACTTGTTTCCCAAATATCAGAAGCTCCTTTACCATTATCTATCATCATACCAACCCCAGGAATAAATAGAGCTACTTTTTCTACTATTGCCGCGCCTAAGTTATTCCAATTTACATCAGTTCTATCTTGTTCTAATACGTTTTCTAGTTTTTCTTTTCTTAAAGCATCTTCTAGTTCTCTTTGTTTTAACTGTATTGCTCTTTCTGTTATTTTCTTTTGTACATCGGCGTTTGATAAATCTAAATCAGCAGACGAAGCTAATCCATCTTCTTGAGCTATTTGAACAGCTGCTATATTTTTAAAATCTTCACTATTTGAATCGGATTCTCCTTGTAATTCATAGTATTTTGAAGAGTTTAAAGGTTCTTTAAGTTTTACTAAAACTCCTGTTTTAGGATTATAACCATGTGTACCTGCTTTAACTAGATTTACTATAGTATCATTAAATTTTTCATTATCATTAAAATTATAATTACTACCATCTTGAAGAGATTTAGAAACTATAAGACCATCTTTAGTTAAATTTGATCCTAAGAATTGTTCATCTGTTAGTTCTACATCTACGCCTCCACCAACATAATCTGTAGCTTGTTGATTAGTTTCAGTTTTTTCTTCTTCAGTTAACTTAACTTGGCTTTTATATATGTCGTCTATATATTGTAATTCAGAAACACCATCTTGATTTTCATCAATATCAATAACACCTTGCGTGTCTATTGTATCATAAACTGATAATAAGTTTGCAAATTCTTTACCTAGTGCTTCATTATTTATAACACCACCTAAAGCTTCTTTAGTTTTTTCATAAGACTTATCGTCAAATTCAAAATGTTTAAACACGTTTCCACCTATTTTAAAATAAGCGTTACTTTTTTCTTCATGCAACGTCCAAGCATCATCGCTTGATCCAGTAGGTTTGCTATAGTAGTTTGGCCCATTTTGACCCATAGTATACTTATACTCATAATCGTTATCATAACCATTGTAAGTTTCGTTTTCTTTAGCAACAGATTCAACTTGTCTACGTTGTTGCTCAGGCGCTATTGTTTCTTGTATATCACCTAGCGTCATACCAGAATCATCTTTCTTTTGAAAAGGTCTATATGTTCCACTTAGTAAAGAACTAGATGATCTTATATCAAAAGGATCTTCTTCTACTTGTTCAATGATAACTTCTTCTTCTTCAACTTCAGGTTGAGGATTTTCTTGTCTCCACTGTTCAAGTCTTTGTATTTTTTCATCTTGCGTAAGACTTTGTGGTAAAGACATTAAAAATTCTTCTTCTGTCATTTAATTTTATTTAGGTGGATTAGCTTTTATAAAAGCTTGAGCTTGTTTTCTTTTGCCTTCTTCTAAATCAAACACCGCGGCATCTGCTTGCACCGTTGGTAGTTGATTAGCTGTAAACTGCTTAAGATAATTATTCATAAAATATTCTTTATATTTTTTCATAAATAAATCTTTTTTATCTTGCATTAAAGGTAAATCTTCTTTATAATTCCAAGCAACAAAACCAGCATTAGCGTTTTGCGCCATCTGGTCATCTTCTTCTACTGATGTTTGTGCTCCTATAAAAACATTCCATGCAGCTATTACTGATTGTTCTGAGCTTAGCATACCTGCAACTTCAGCGTTTATAAATGGAGTTATTTTTCTTTCTATTTTATCTAAATCGTATTTTAATATATTTCTACCTTTACCGTTTCCTATATCTATAATTTCATAATCAATTGATCCGTCAGAGTTTTTTAAAACAAACTCTTCAGCTATTTTAGCTTGAGGTGTTAATTCACCAGTTTCTGGATTAGTTGAATTACCAGCCATTACTCCAACGTCGCTAAGAAGTCTTAACATGTCTCCATTAATGTCAGGTGTTTCTGCTACTATATTAGTTCCAGAATTTAAAAGAGTATCTAAAGCCTCGCTATTAATAACAAAAGGTTTTTCTAACATAGGACCTTCAAATACTATTTCTTGACTGCCATTTATGTTTAAATGTAAAGAAACATTATAACCATCACTTTTAGCAAAGGTTGGTTTGCCTGTTAATATAGAGTGCGCTACTGCAAAAGCATAATTTTGATTAACATCATAATAACTATCTTCTGTAATAACTAATTGAGATCCAATGTTTGTTAAAAAATCTATTGATTTAGCTGGTGCTTCAAGTAAGTATTTTAATTGTTGATTTTCCATGTAACAAGATGGATCTTCACATTTATTACTTTCTATAGCTGTTTTTAATTTTGCAAAAATCTTAGGCGTACCTTCATAGGCTCTATCTAGCATTTTAAAACTATAATCAACATTGCTAGCTAAGTACTGTCTATTATAACCTAAAGCATTACTTTTATTTAACTGCTTTATAAATAAATTTATTTGAATATTTTTATCTTCCATGCTTATTAATTATTATTACCTCCACCTAAAGTTCCTAACATGCTAGCTGCTCCGCCTATTGCTCCAGTAATAGCTGATGTCGCGTCAGCATTTGCCGCCGCGGCTTGACCTCTTAAAGCACCGATTTGATTAGAAAGTCTATTAAGTTGTTGCATTTCTCTAGCTTCAGTTTGTTGGAACACAAATTGATCACCAGATACATCTGCTTGTTGTTGTCTTTGAGCTTCTGACATTTTTTGCTGCTGAAGAGTAGCTTCACCCATAGCTCTTTGTTTTTCATTTGCAGCTTCTTGTTGTTCTATATTAGCTGCAATACCTTTTTTACTTTGTAACGCAGCTTGAGCTAATGCAGTTGCGCCACCAGCGCTACCACCAGTTGCTCTTATCGTGTCTAAAGTATTTGCTAAAGCTATATCAGTTTGTTCCATTTGCATTTCTGTAGCTTTTGTAGCTACTGATAAATTAGCAAAAGGATTTGAAAGCATAGAGCTTAAATCAGTTATATTAGCATAAGGATCTATTATTTCTTGTCTATTAGCTTCTAAATTATTTAACTTAGATTCTAATGCAGAGGCTTGTGCTTCTCTACGTCTAGCTTCACGTCTAGCTCTACTAGCACCAATAATACCACCTACGATACTAACCGCGCCACCTATAATTGCTCCTGCTGCCATTGTTTTTTATTTTTTTTATTAATATCCATTGTTTGAATCAAATTTTGCTCCGACTGAAAATAATAATTTAGCACCTCCAGTATCTGTTGTTTGGTCTGTAGTAAATGTAGTTTCAACAAAATAACCTTTTATACCACTTATTTGGTTTCCAAATATTATCTCACCGCTAGTTGTTGCTGTATTGTTAACAACATTTGCTACATAAGAATTTTCTTTTCTATTAAAACCTGCATAATACCTTGATAAAGGCGGATCATTTGTACCAAGTGTAGCGTTATAATCAGCTCTTTCTACTGGTAAATCAGTTGCAGGGTTAAATACATATTCACCATCATAATAACTTAATACACTGTTTATATTATCAGTATTATTAGCATATAAACCTGTAGATGGATTTTGGTCTAAACCTGTTTGATCAGACACCATTGATTGAACAAACCAGCCATTACTTCCTTCATAGCTAACTGTGCTAAAGGTTTTAGATCTTGTAGGCTCTGGGTTAAATAAAACAGTTATAGAACTAGGAAACTTTTTATCATAAAAGCTACTTCTATTTATATTATTTGAATAATGCTTCCACAGTGAAGCCAATTGTTTAGCTTCTTGATTAAGATTACCAACAGTATACAAGTTATTTCTTATACTTATTATTTGAGCCGGATTGTAATCAAATAAACTTGTCCAACCTTGAACTCCTTCATCATACGTTAATGTATAGTATTCTTGTGTTATACTTGACGTGTCAATAGGAGGTTGCAAAGATAGTATATACTGTTGATTATATATGTCCCAACCACCAATACAACTTCCAAGAGAATTACCTTCATCTAAATCATTTAACTGATCTCTAAAGAAATCTCTCATGCCTAGTTGAGAAATTTCAACTAAACTATTACCTCTTAAACTCATCACTACATTATTGAATTTATCTGTAAAATACTTATTAGTTCCATACACTGCAAAGCTTTCTGGGTTTTTACTTATACCGTACTTACCTCTTAATGGTTGTATAACACCTATAACTAAATTAGAAGATGTAACTGTTCCTGATCCTTCTGCTGAAAAAATAGCGTCTTTATCTATCAATGCTGTACTAACTTTAAACTCTTGTAGTATATTTAAGTTAGTGTCTTCTGCATAAAGCTTTTGTATACTACCATTTGCTGGATCTGTAGCTTTTGTTATATCATCTGCTGTAGAAAAAACGTTAGTATTATTTATACCTGTTCTAGAATTGAATATACCCGAGTATATTAAAGCATTAAATCTAGTGTAACCAGCTGGTTCTTCTTCTACTAAATAAGCTTTAGCTCCATAATCAGTTGAAGTATTGTTAAAACCACCTCTTATTCTAGCTTCTTCTATTGCCCAATCATTTGGTTGATTTACAATAACAGCAGGATCAAAACCTCCATCTATAGACGCAGGTATACCTAAAGACCCATACCATTCTGGTTGATCATTTGCGTCACTTGTCTTTTTTAATACAAAAGAATTAAAATATTTAACTTCTACTGTAGCTCCCATATTTATTATTACTTATTTTTATCTTAAATTACAATTAAGGTGTACCTATTATTTCTACTACATAACTAGATATATCAACACTTGAAATGCTTCCCCAATCACTACCAGAACCACAATCAACACCACCGTCTTGACAGTCGTTAAAGCTAAAACTGTCTCTCATTTCTATTAATGTAGCAGTATTGCTATAAACAAAACCACCCGGAGAAGTACATGGTCCAGCCGTAGAACTACCAGCCTCTATTGTTATAATATCATTTGTACCATTAGTAATATCACCACCTTGAAGTGAACTACCTAAATTACCATAAAATAAATAATTACCATCTTGCGCTGGTATTGATGATCCAGATACTGTTATTAAAGTAATAGTAGTTTCAATAGTAGTGCCGCCACCATATTGGTCATTGTCGTTATCATTACATGTAAATGTGCATCTTTGAAAAACCGATATCGCTGAACTTCTATCAAAATTAACCTCTACAGTCTCGGTTACTGCATCCCCAGCATCTTGATACTGTACCGTTATATCATAATCACCAGGATCTAAACCAGGCACTATAGTTAAAGCGCTATCTACAGTAGGTGGATTAGCATCTGTTGTTGTTAAAGTAAAGTACTGTGCTATTTCAGTTGCGGTAGTAATAGACACAGCAGCTCCACTTCCAAAAGATTTTAGAATATTAGTTATTGAAGCTGTTAAATCACCAGCGGTTAAATCAGTGTTATCTGCTCCATTTACACCAGCAAAAGTAAACAACTGAGAAGTATCATCTCTGTCTGTATTTACAACTAAGCTAGCCGGAGTTGTAGTAAAACTAGGATCAACATTTCTAGGTCCTTCGGCTGTAAACTGAAAGTTTAAAGAAGCTGTACCACTTACGTTAGTTACTATTACAAAACTAAAATTAAATAATCTAAAATTGCTAGCAGCGTTAAAATAAACGTTATCATAGTAATCTTGAGTTGTACTAATATTAAATTTACCAGGTGAAATAGCGTTGCTAGTTGGTAATCCAAATGCATTACCTATTGCACCAAAAAGTTCAAAATAATTTGTTCTTATATTACCTGATTGATCTGTTACGTTTAAAAGTTGAATACTAGTTATGTCCGCAACATCTATAGCTACTCCAAAGTCATCAACTGGGCCAAATTCTGTTGTTACAAATTGCGGTGTCGCAGGTAACGTTGGTTCACCAAGTCCTTCGTTCCATGAACTAAAGTTCTCTCCATCAACACCAGCTGCTCCTTCTGTAGAATTAACTATTAAACTATTTAAATCACTAATCAACCCACTACTTGTAGTTTCCCAATATATATCTAAATTAGAAACAACTGGCGAGGTTTCATATATGCTTAAAAATTGTATACCTGGTAAAAATGGCTCTCCTTGATTATTAGCTGGATAACCAGGTGCAAACTGAAGTAATTGATTTTCTTCTAATGTAACTTCTTCATTAAACTGAATTGTGTTTACAGCTGGAACATTTGTTATATAAATTCCATCTGGTATTTGCGAAGAACTTACAACCATATTAACTACAAAAACTCCATTTATATTATTTAAAACAATCGAAGAAAGCGCTGGATAAGTGCCAGCAGTAACAACTCTACCACTAGCGACATCGTAGTTTGTGTCTGCAGCTTCTCCTATTTTCTTTTGAGTACTAATTCTTGCTATAGAAGGATTAGATTCAAATAAATAAAATTGAGGAAAATAATTAGGTCTTGGTGGATCTATTGGATTAAAATCAAATAAATCACGAAGAACTGATATAGTTGAAACAGTGTCTGCTTTTATTTCAGGGTAATATTGCGTATTAGCTTCTCCAACATCACTAAAAGAAGGAAGGTCTTCAAGACTAGGTGAGTTTAAATTTAAAACATTGTTTGTGTTTTCTACTCTACCAAATAGTTGAACAGAACTTCTATATTGTTTTTGATCAGGACCAACTTCTGTTAAATCTCTAGGAACCTTATTTATATTATCATTTATTAAAACCGTGTGCGCTGTGTTATTTTCTTCTAATACTAAATCTTCAGGATAAGCAGACATAATACCTGGTAAATAAACATTATAATATTCTTGTTCTGTTTGTTTAACTACAATTTTATAAGAATACCAACCTAAAGGATTATAAATAGTAGAGGTAGCATCGCCATTATATAAACCAGGTTCTAAAGTTGATCTATTAAAAACCTTTGGACCAATGGTGTTGTTAAATAATACTTTTAAGGAATCACCTCTCCACAAACCAGGTTCTTGACCAGGATTTAAATAGTCGTTATATACTGTATCACCAATAAAAGCTTGGCCACCTATAGAACTTATTGTGTCATTTTGAGATAAAACCACAGACGATTGTCTTCCAAATCTATCAGATAAAACAATACCAACTTGGTAGTTTCTATTTTGTTTTAAAGTTGAATTAGGGTATTCTACAACACTAGTAGTTGTCGTGTCTTCACCAACAGGTTTAAAAGTCAATAAATCTCCATTAGTAAAAGTACCTCCAATAGATATTGTTATTTCTGTGTTAGGTATTGGTAAACCGCTAACTACAAAAAGTAAATTACCAGAGCTATCAAAAACGTCACTACCTACTAATATTTCACTAGCACCATCTGAAGGTGTCCATGCTGTAATAGTTAAAGATCCTCCAGCTATCACGGTTTGATTTCCATCAACAGTAGCTGTGCCTGTTAATAAGTTAAATTCTGATTTTTCACTTACACCAACGTTATAATCTATAAATGCAGGCGGAGTATGTTTATTTTGAAAATTACCATATATTACTCTATTGCCACTAATTTCTTGAGCAAAAGCTCTTACTGGTATTTTATCTGAGACTCTAGTGCTTTCAGCTGTTGTTAATACTTTAAAAGGTTTTTTAGATAAATAATCATAAGTAAAGATAGAGGTAGAACCAGATTTAGATTCTATTTCACTAATCGAAACAGTATCTATAATTCTAATAGCAATACCATCAGATTCTTTTATAAGTATTTCCATTTCTTTGATTTTTAACTCATCTCTTAATGTGTCACCACTGTAAGGTAAATTAAAAATTAACTTTATAGCATCTACTTTGTTTTCAACAAACTGAACAACAGTACTTCTATAAGCGTCTGATTGATCGTCTTGACTTATTCTAGGTATATCTTGCTTTATATACATAAAATAACCATCTTGCTTAGGGATAAAAGCTATTTGAGTAAAAGGAGCCATTAAAGAATACTCATTGTCTTCGTATCTATATCTATAACTAAATCTAACAAATAAGTTCTCTAAATAAGACGGATCACCTGCAAAGTTTTTATCATAATAAGGGTTAGGTTGAAATATTAATTTAGTACCATCAGCTAAAGCTGGACTAATAGTGGGAGTTGTTAATATTGTCTGAGCAGCTGCGTCAGCTATACCTACATCTGATCCTGTATATATTATATCACCAGTAGCATCTTCATAATACACTTTATCATTAGTAGAAGGCCAAACACCTTGAGCATTGTCAATATTAGGATTACCTCCACCGTCAAAAGTTCCGTTACATAAAACGCTTCCACCATTAGGTAAAAATAAACTAGTAACATCTTTCATTGTAGTTTCATAATCACCAGGTGATAATACGCTTTCTTGAAAAAGATTTATAGGTTGCCATGGGTTATATTTAGCTACAGATATTTGATCTTCTGTAGTGTAATATGTTAATCCTTCAGCTTCAGCTCTATCTACGTTTATAACTCTAGGTTGATTTCTATTATCAGTCCAATAAAGTAAACCTTCTAAAAGATTAACACCATAAATAGGATTTGTTGTAGAAAAGTTTAAAAAAGCGCCTTCAACTAGCTTTATTGGATTAGTACCAATTACAACTGGATCTTGTGTATTATATCTTACTATACAAGATTTATTGCTTAAACTATAGTTTAATTGATCTGGATTTGGATCAGCATACTGAGTAAGAAATAAATATATATTACTTGTAGATTCATCAGTCAAATAACCTATACATCTTACATCTGTTCCAGCTATACCAATATCACTCTGAAAGTTAAACACCTCTTCATTACCTAAAACATTTTCTAACTCCCCAACATCTGGTCCTTCTGACTTGCTAACTTGTATATTTTTAGCGTCTCTATACTCTCCGTTAGGAACTAAACGAGCATCTAGGTCTTTATTAAGTTTACCTTTAACAAAGGTGTTAACAATTTTTGCCATTAAATTCTAGTGTTTTATCCATTTAGATTTACCACGCATAACCTGTGTGATTTCCTCTAGTTTTATATTTGATAATCTTATCTTAGCGTTACGTAAAGCAGCGTATCTATCTTTTTTATATCTTTGTACTACGCCTTCTGGTTGACCAGCTCTTACTGATACTATATTATACAACATGCTTTTGTACATAGCGTCTTCAGCTAATTTAGGTACTTTAGTATCTAAATCATAAGCTAAACCATCAGATATATATTCTATTACAACTAACCTATCTACTAAATTGCTAGAAAAAGTAAAATGACCAGTTCTTTCGTTAATACCAAAAAAACCGTTAGAGTTAGAATACTGAGGATCTATACCGTATAATCTACCCCAGTTCCAAGGTCCATTTAAACTCCATAAATCTGAATTAGCATAACCAAACCAATCAAAGTCAGCATACCAAGTTCCGTTTATTAATTTTTGATTAGCATTTCTCCATCTTTCTTCAGTAAGAGAAGTTCCTTCTATATCTTGACCAAAAGTATCTTGTGTTGGCACACCATCATCACCTTGTACTAAATTATAATATGGGTTTGTAGTAATATTATTGTTAGGATATAAAGGATGTTTTACTCCTAAAGCATCTATCCAAGAAATATTAACATAATTAACGTAGTCTTGAGGTATTACTAAAGATAAACTAGCTGGAACTGTTAGTTCTTGAGATTTAATACTTTTTAAAGTATCATAACTAAATTCCTGTAGACTTCTTTTTGCAAAGAAAACAACATCAGATTTTTTACATGTTTGTATTATTTTTCCATCACCAACATAACCAACCATAAAGTTATTTACAATATCGTTTAGCTTAACATATTGGTAACCTCCATAATTATCTTCTACAGTATCACCAAAAGCTTTTTCAGCTTCAGTAGCACCGTATATTCCTCCGTCTAATTTTTTTAATTGTATAACTATAAACGTTCCAGGAGGTGGCGCAACTCCAAATTTTAAAACATTATTTTCTACATCAAAAACACCTGCTCCATTTGTTTCAACATAAGTACCTGGTAAACCAGTCGCGCTAGAATAAACTTTAAAATTATTTAATGCGTAATTGTTTACAGTAGGGTCTGAAGTAAAATAAACTAAATCTTGGTTAAAAGTAGCTGTATAATCAGTACCACCAGTTGATTGAAAACCTTGAGCTCCTTGATAATACTGCGCGTTTGTTTCTGTTATATGTGCCATTATGCTTTTTCGTTTTGTTGTACTTTAGCAGCTTCTTGTGTAGCTGCTTGTATTATTTCTGGATCTCTTATTATTACTCCAGCGTATTTTAATATACCAGTAATCAAGTTTGTTTGTTCTGATTCATCTATTTCGAACATAACAGAATTGTTAAAGTCATATAAGTATTGCCCTAAAGTTCCTGTAGTAAAAGCCCACGATGGATTTCTTGGATTTACAACACAGTTAACCTTTACAGAGTCTGGTTTTGGTGATATTTTTAAAGCTACTATATAAAAACTCGCAGATAGTACGTTAGTTATATAACACAAAGGATATTGTGTTGTAGGAGAAGTTAATTTAGAGTTCGTTATTTCTGTAAACTCTTTTTTACTAGCAAACTCAGTTACTGAATTTAAAGTTGGATTTCCATCGTAAGTAGATATAATCTCACCTGTTCTATATAAAGATCTAGAAGGGTTATTATATGTCCATATATCATCAACAGCGCTGTAAACAAAGTCAACATCTTGTTCAAAATAAGATATTTTAAAAGCGTTGTCTTTAAACATATTAAAAAACTCAGTATCATTTTGTATGTTTTGCTGATTAGCTCTATTTAATTGATTTCCATCTGGAAAATAAGAATTAAATATTTCTTTTTGAACTTGAGTAGCTAAACTATTAAATTCAGCAGGTGGTATATAACCTCTCTGCTCTTTATTTAAAATGTACAATACTGTTGTGTATACTGTATTTATATCTACCATTATATTTTTTTTATTATAATATAGAGGTGACTAATGTCACCCCTTATATTATTATCACTTGTTAATTTAGTTTTTTATCTATAGATTTATAGATTTCTACACCTTCATCGGTTTTTAAGAAACTAGCAAACGCACTATATGGATTTTCATCAAACGGTACATTCATTAATTTTCTATCATTTGATCCCCAGAAGAAAGTTCTTTGATCTTGAGATATTTTTATTATGCCAGCTTCTCTAGCTCTAATCGCTAAGTTTCTTAACATTACATTATCATCACTAGCTAAGTCCATAAATAATCTAGGATTTCTTCTAGCGAAAAGTAATAGATCTCTTTTTATTTCTTTAGAACTCATAGTTGTAACTTTTGATCCTAATTCAACTCTCATTATAGCTTCAGCTTGATCTATTTCTATATTTCTAGCAGCGTTTAACGCGTCTATTTCCCATTCAATGTTTTCTAATTCATTAGAAGCAACAGCAACAGGTTTAAATTCATAATACAATTTATCTTTTAAAGGGTGATATAAACTTAATAGTTTTTGTAAAGCAATATCAGAAGATGGAACATTTAATGTCCCGTCTTTAAAGACAATATGTCCTAATGTAGCTTCTCCTGTTTGCTCGTCTGCAAATGGAGAACTCATGTTTGTTGCATACCTTAATTCTCTTTGTTTTTGCTTGCTTGAATCAAACCAAAGTAAAGCATGTTTTCTAGTATGTTTACCTGGTATAGTTAGAGTTAAAGGTGATTTTCTACCTTTTAAGTAATAAACTCTATTTTTTATTTCCCACTCAGGTTTTTTTATTTGTGGTTTTTCTTTTTTTGGTGTAGTTTTTACTACAACTTCTTGAGGTGCAACCTCAACAGTTTCTTCTGCTTTAGCTTTTTTAGCCATAATATAATATAATTAAATAGTTTATAAAAGTAATAATTACCCCCGTTGATATAACGAGGGTAAGAATTACATTAGTATTGAGTTATTACACTCCTTTGAATAATACAAAGTTGTTAGCAGCTTGAGTTACTAAACATCTTTCTGATAGGAAGTTTACTTCCATAGCATCAAGAGTTGAAGTAAATGCACCACCAGCAGAACCAGTAATCCAAGATTTCATTCTTCTGTCATCAGCTTGTGAAGCTCTATAACGAACATGTAAGAATGGTCTTCTGATGTTAGTTCCTAAGATTTGATCGTAAACAGTTGATGTTCCAGCTGGTATTAATACACCTTCGATTGAATTGATACCTACGATAGCACCTCTTGTAGAAGCATCATTTAAGTATTTCCAATCAGTTTTGTAAAAGTCATAAGAACCTCTTCTGAAACCACTGAAACCTAAGTTTAAAGCCATTTCTTCTGAGTTTTCAAATAAACCGAAAGCTACACCACCGTTAAATCCTGCAGAAATACCCGCAAGCATATCATCAAAATCTAAAGCTGTTTGTCTTTGTAAGAAAAGCATGTTTTCTTCAATCGCACCTTGAGTATCTAAGTTTCTAAGAATTTCATCAAAATCAGAAATACCTGTTGCAGCAGTAAATCCTACTTCAACATTACCTCTGTCTTCAATTGCAGCAAATAAACCTTGAGTACCTGGTAATTGTGCTTGTTGATAAGCACCTGCACCAGCATTGTCATTTAATTCACCTTCTACACATACCATCTCTAGGTAATCTTCAAATCTTAATCTTGTTTCAGACTCAGATTTTAAATACCATAAGTATCCTGAAGCTCCATCTTCTGTAGCAACTTCTACCCAACCAATTTGTGCCATATCAGAACCAGATACTACGTACTGATCTCTAATAATAACTGGTGAGTTAGCATACTGAGTAAGTCTAGGCTCTACGCTATTTCTAACATTAGAGTTACCAGCACCACCAGCATCTATACTTGTTCCTTTAGTATAAGCAGAACCATATACAAACACTTTCAAGCCAGCAGCAGAAAATCCTTGAGTAGTCAAATCATTAGCTGAATCTTGGAAAGATGTTACTTCGATAGTACCACCAACACCTACAGTAGAAGCAGTAACGATACATTTAGCTTCTAATCCAGTTGCTGGATCTAAAACTACTACTGTATCATTGATGCTCATTACGTTTTCTTGTATTGGAGCTGGAGCAACTGAAATTGCAATTGTTAAAGTTGTTGTTCCTGCACCAACAGCTGTAATACTTACGCCGTCATATGCAATGTGTAATCTATTTTGTTCAGACCAGATTACTTGATCAGATGTCATTGGCATTTCTGCACCGACCATTCTTAAAAATCCAGATAACGTTCTGTTTCCATAACGCTCTACTTCTTGTTCGTAGACCTCTGGTAAATATTGTTGGATAAAATCATTAGCACCTCCGGTGTTAAATTGTAAATAGTTAGTATTTAGCAATTGTTGTTCCTGAGATGGTAAAATAGATCCAAATTGTGGACTTAATGTTCCCATAATTAATAATTGTTTTTAGTTAAATTTGTGTTTTTTTATTCTAAGTTTTGTAGAATCCGCGCCACTAATTGATTTCACTTTCATTCCACCAACAAAAACTTCACCAGTATTACCTTCTCTTGCTTTTACACTAGTAAGATTTTTAGATTTGTTTAATACATCTTTAACAGCATCGGCTTTACCTTGCTCATAAAAATGTGTAGCTATTTTATCTACGTTTTCAGCAGCATACATTGCTTTGTGATAACCATTCGGATCTACTACACTACCATCTGCGTCTAGGAACTTCCCTATCAGATTGTTAATATTTGACTGGTTCTCTGCGACTACATCACGGTTTTGAATATTATACTTATACTTTTTACCACTAACATCAAAATCAAAACCTTTGAATTGATCGCTAAATAGCTCTTGAGTATTTTGTTTAAACTCCGCATGTAGTTGCTCAGCTTGTTCTTGCTGTTTATTGTAACGATTGAAAAAATCCATAGCTTTTTGTTGATCTTGAGTAACACCTGGTCGAGATTTTATTTCGTCATAGTATTTGTCTTTTAGATCATCTAAATAAGTTCTAGCTTTAGCTACTTCTTCTTTAAAAGCTAATTTTTTCTTTCGTATATCTTTTTCCTCGTCTATATCAGTATCCCATGTAAAATCTTCTAATATTATTTCTACATCTTCACTATCTAAATGAGGTTTATTTTTTTTGTAATATTCTTTTAATAACGCTTTTTCATCTATTTTACTATAATCAGCGTTTAATCTAACATAATCTTCTACAGTACCTCCTGTATCTTGCATGAAATCTACTAGTTTTTCTACGTTTTCAGGTAATTTTTTACCTAATACTTGCTCGTCTCTTTTAGCTTCTTTTACTTGAGACTCAACTTTTTTGATTTCTTGATCAGTTACTTCTTTGATTGGAGAAAACCCTTCAACAGTCTTGTTGGACTCTTGTATAGATTCTCCCACCTTTGCGCTATCTCCGGATGGTTTTTCCACAGGTACTTCCTTTGTTTCTCCGATTTGAATGGCATTATCTTCTTTTTTAATTTCTACTTTCTTAACATTAGGTTCTAATTTAACTAAAGGTTCTTTTGGATTAATATTAACCTTTTTTGTTTCTTGTTTTTCGTTACCTAATTGTTTTGGTTTTTTTGGCTTTGCTTTTAATTTAAACTCACCTTCTTGTTTAACCTCTGCGGTTTCTGTTTGTTTTGACATAATATAATATAATTAAATAGTTACTACTAAATAGAAGTTTGTGTACCAGAAACTAATTGACTTTGCAATTTAAAATCTATAGGATTACTATCATTTTTTCTTTGCGCAATCATTTTACTTTGCTGCGTACCTTCCATCTTTATTCTCTCGTCTTTACGATTTTCTCTTTGTTTTTCTCTTGCATTCACGCTTTGTTCTTCTAGCTTAGCTAGTTCCATTGCGTTTTGATGTTGTTGCATCATTTTTTGTTGATCTAACTGTGCTTGTAATTGCATGCGATCTTTTTCAAATTCACTTTTAGCTTTTTCATACTCTACGTTAGCGCCAGATATAGCTTGTTGTTTTTGTACTTCAGCTAAAGCTGTTTTTTCAGCTGTAGAAGCTTGAGCTTCACCTTGAGCAGCTATATTAGCTTGTTGAACTTGTTGGTCTTGTTTTTCTTTTTGCTTACGTTTTACTTTAAGCATTTGATTAGCTAATTTAAGGTTTTTTATTTGTCTTAAATCTATAGCGTCTTCAACATCAATATTGCCAGCTTGTAAAGCAATTTGTATATTTGCTTCTAATTGTTGTCTTTCTTCTTCATCTGGTTCTAGTTCTAAGAAAATTCCAAAATCATGTAAATTTAAATTAGATATTTCATTTAAAGTTTTAACATTAAATGTTGATATAGAATTTTGTAAAGAAGATCTTGTTAGTGGAAACTCTAAAGCATCCGCTACTTTTAAGCTAATATTTTCTGCTAGTTTAAGAGTTAAATATAAACTAGACTGCACAATATGTCTAGTAGCTACATTAGACGCGTTAGCGGCTAATTTCTGCAACCCTACTAACGTGTTACGATCAGGTAAACTACCATCTCTAGCCTCGTTTAGTCCCGTTACATCACGTATCATTTGTAAGTAATATTGATACGTGCTAATTAAGCTTTGTATTTTACCTTGTCCTGTAGAAGAACTAAGTTCTTGTATAGGTACTTTGCCAGGATTCATATCGCCTTCTTGCGTTAACGATCTACCAACAATACTACCAGTTTGGAAATACATATTTAAAGCCTCTGCTGGATTGTAGTTTGTTCCATTACCTAAATCAACTTCTGCTATTCCGTCCATGTCTAAATAAACACCGTCAGGAACCATTCTTGATAAAACCTGTTGTAATTTTAAATGAGTCAATTGTATCATATCAGCAAACCCAGTACATTTACTTACAATAGATTCTATTCTACCTTTGTATATTCTTGGAGCACATATAGCGTAATTCATTCTTACTTTTGTAGTATCTGCAAAAGGTCTTGTCATATTTTCTGCTAACTCCCATTTAAGCATTGTGTTTGTGCCTAATACTTTAGCGCCGCTATATAAAACTTCTATAGATCTTGATACTCTTTCAAAGTTATCATTTTCTGGTGGATTAAAAGTGTCTGGTTTTTCAATAGCTTTTATTAAACCTTGATCAGTTTGCTTTATTTTAAATACTTGGTTACTGTATGTTTTATAATCAAAATATAAAACCTGAACAGTATTAGTGTCATAATCACCCCAACCTGTAATATAAGATCTATTACCAGGCATTGATTGTATTCTTTTAAGCTCTTCTTCAGTTATGTTTGGAAACTCTTTTTTAAGCTCTGGTATTGTAATAGCTTTTAATTCACCTACATAATATATATCTTCAAAATTAGGATCTTCAGTATAAGAATAAACCATATAAGCAGGATCAACATAGTCAACAGTAACACCGTTAGATGTGTTAAAGTTTGTTTTAGCTGCTGCTATCCCACAAACAGTTAAATCCATGTTTAATCTACGTTTAGTTAGGTCAAATTTATTTTGAGCTAATATACTAGATATAGCTTCTTCTTCTGCAATCTCTACACTTTGTTTGTAAGATAATTGCATGTGCAACTCTAACTCTTCTTTTGTTTCTGGAATTAAATCTTTACTAGGTGCTTGGTATAAATCAATACCTAAAGTTTGCTGCAAGTTTTCTAAATATTCTTTAGACAACATATCTTCATATATTTTTGAAGCATAACTAGTTCTTTTCTTTATAGCTTCAGGATCTTGAGCATAAGCTTTTATATCATAAGTTTTAGAAGATATACCGTTTACTAATATATCTACAAACTTTGATAGTATTGGAACAGGTTTCCAGTCTAAATTTAAATAAGACAAATCACCGTTTATAGCTAATTCGTCTTTGTATTTTTGAATAGATTGCTCTCCTCTAGCATATGTTCTTAACATGTGGAAATTATTCCAGTTAGTTAAGTATCTATTACCACTAGTCCTTCCTTGAGAAAACCACTCTTGCTCAATAGCTTGAGCTACTTGAGAACCGTATTCTAAGCTTGCTTTTTCCGCATCACTTACTACTTGACTTGGGAAAGGACTGTTAGTGTTAGTATATATATTCATTTAAGTTATTATTTTTGATGTATCACCTTTGTTATTATATCTTTTTATACCTAAATCAATAGATTTTAATTCTCTTTTAGCAAATGGTGTATATCTGTGTTTATTACAAGCCATTAAAGCTAGGCCAGAACTAATAGAAGCATCATGAGAAGTTCTATTATTTATATTAAATTTAGCCCAGTCTTCTAACGTTCTTTGTAAATACATATCACCATAACCAGTTTCTTTTAAACCTACAAAGTGTTCAATATATGTTTCTATTGCAGCAGCATGAGCTTGTTTTATATCTTCACTTGAATTAGGTATACCACCTATTTCTCTTTCTGTTATAGATAATTTGTTTCTTTTTTTATCTGGTCTATTCATAGCAAAACCTCTATAACCTCTTTTTTTGAAATAATAAAGTAATCTTGGTTTATTATTTTCTGCTAGTATAGGCATACCATAAAATACACACGCCATAAGAACATCTTCAAAAAATATTTCAGCAGTTTGAGGTCTGGCTATGTATTCTAAAAAGAAATGATTAGGTGGATGATTATCCATGCTAAACTTAGTCAAACCATGTAAAGATCCATTAGAACCTCTTTTGTCTACTGTTCCAGATATATCATACGGATCACATCCAAAAGCTCCCATATGTTCATTACCTGGATAATTAGTGCCGTTTTTATTATATCTTCTGTTTTGTAAAGAAATTTCAGGCACCCAAGTAATTAAAAATCTTCCATTCTTGTTTGGAACAAATATTACCTTAGTGTCCTGTTGACCATTTTCCCATTGAAAACTTCCTTTAGTTACATTTAATGTATTTTTTAAATCTTCATTAAAATCTATTTGCTCGTAAATTTTAGTTAGATTAAATAAAGATTGTTTTGATTCGTCTCTAAAAGCGTGTTTTGTTGTACGTGGAAATTGTCTATAAAATTCATTTAAACCGTCTTGATCTTGTTTAAGACCTTCAACTTCATTATCCCAATACTCTATAACACCTTGTTTTATTTTAACTCCGTGAGGATCTTCAACCGGTTTTTTCGGCGTTTCAAATACAGGTATTCCATAAGAATCAATGTATCCTTCGTAGTTCCATTCCATAGGTATGAACAAAGAATAGAGTCCTGAGCGAGTCTGTCCGTTGCTGTTTCTTTTAGTAACATCTGAGTCGTCATATAATTTTTTAAAGTTTCTACCACCTTTATCTAAAGAGTTTGATGTTGATCCCATCATACACTTACCAATAATTCTACTACCTAGTCTAAGGGTGGTTTTCGTAACACGCCAGTTGTTGAGGATGTTGTTCGGCCTCTCCCATTTACCGCTCTCATCGTGGACGAGGAGCTTGAGTTTCTCCCCATCGTAGGAGTTATCACCTGTATTCTTCCAGTCGATCGTGGTGTCCAGTCCTTGTAAATCTTCTTGCGAGGTTTCGTTGGTCGCGACAGTAAGCTTTCTTCTTGTGTATTTTGTTGCTGGTACCCTGTAGGCAAGCTCGGTCTTTGGGCGGTCCATTCCGTCCTGGGTCGGCTTGAAAAAGAAGGGATAGTTAACTGATATGGGTACCACCTTATCGGTAAACATCTTCTTGGCATCAGGCCCAGATTTTGATAAAATGCCATATCTTGAGTCAGAGGATATGGTCGCCAAATTAACCACCTCTCCTGAGGCCATGAAAGAGAAACCAGATCTACGGTTCTTAAGGTAACACATCCCATAGGATCGTATGTCTGCCTTACAAGCTTCCCAGAAAATGAAGAATAATCTATTTGATTCCCGAAAGTCTGGTGCCCCAACGTCAATTTTACTCCACTGCAAGTACATGTAATGAGTACCAGTAATATAGATAGGCTTAGTTTTGTTATAAAACCAAAAACCTTCTTCTCTACAAGTAAACTCTTTATCAATGTAATCATACCACTTTTCTTTAAAATCTTCTGGATACTGTTTAAAATCATAAACTGTTTTAATTTTACTTAAAACTTTAGGATACTCAACTTTGCTCCATTTATTATTATTAAATTTGTGTACGTTATTTTGCTTAGGTAAAGCTATTTTTAAATTTTGAATTTCATAAATCTCCCCTATCGTACCATCTTTACTAATGACAACCATATCATGTTGTTCATTATAACCATATTCCCACTTTTTATTTTTATTATACTTATTAAGTGTTGCTGGTGTAATATAATCTTTAAGTATTGTGTATAAACTTTCTTCGTACATTATTTAGACCTCCCTTCTGCAAATCCTTTAAAACTAGACTTCTTTTTATCTTCAACTTTAGGTTTGTCATCTAGCATATTCTGTTCTTCTTCAATACGATTAAGTATTTCAAAAGCATCAAATATAGCTAGTTTTTTAGTAGCTGCGGCGTTTTTAAGTCTGTCAGCTGATATATCATCATCTGAATCAACTATAGCTTCTTTAGCAACTTTAATAAGTTCTTCAACAGCTACTCGTCCAGCTTGGATTATATTTTTCTTCGTTTCCTTCGTACTCATATTTAATTACAATATCATTAGATTCCATACAATATAAACGATCATCATCTACTAAAAACTGCCATTCTCTATTTGGTTTAAAACCAACTAAATCTCCTTCGTTTATGTTTGAATTTTTTAAAACACTATTACCGTATTTTAATATTCCTTTTAATTTTTGCTCTTTATCAACGTTAAAATCGTCGTTGTTTTTTATTGGTTGAATAAAACATCTGTTAGCAAAAGTATTCCAACCTTTATTATTTTTATATAAATATATCTGGTCTAAACTTAAAAAGTATAAATTTTCTTTAAACCAAGATCTACTAACTTTCTTTTTACCTTTCATATCGTAAAAAGTTCTAAATACATTTTGATGTATAACTACAGTATCACCTTTGTTTATTTTTGTTTTAAAAGCTAATGGTACTTCAATAACTTTAGCTAGTCTATTTACAAAAGTCCATGATTCAATTTTAGTATTAATTACTAAGCTTTTGTCACCTATTTTTACTTCGTTATTGTATTTTTCACCTAATGGTTCTACAATAAAATCATATAAACTTCTCATTAATATTCTAAATCATACTCAACAGATATAGCCATGTTAGAGTTAAACTTCTTCCACGGTAAAACCTCGTTATTTTTTTTTATAAAAATATTATAAGAATTATCTAAGTCTTCAAATAATATATGAGATATTTCATGCCCACCATAAACTTGTTGACCGATAGCATAATGCATTGCATCGTTTTTATAATCAGACCCAATGCTTATTTTTCTTATATTATTCATCTTTACTTTTAATATCTGATATAGTTCCGTCTCTTAAATCTATATTAACATTACCGTACTCTTCTTCAAGTTCTTTTTTAGTTTCTTCTATTTCTTCTCCTAGCCTTTTTACATCGCTAGTAAGTTTTTGTTTTTGAACCTCTAAAACACCTATATTATTTAATAAGTTATTTAAAGAACTTTGTTGATCATTAATTTTTTTTAACTGAGTGTCAGTTACTTTTTTTGATTCCATTTGAATTATATTTAATTTAATTACTGTATACCTAAATAGTTACACTATTATTTAAAAGTTTACTTTTACTTTTTTAGCTCTTTTATTTCTTCTTTTAATTCTTTTATTATTTTGTATAGTTCTTGAGTAGCCGATATATTTAACATTGCTAAAGCATCATAATCAACTGAATGATAATCATCAACTTCTTTACCATACACAAATACTTCACCTGATTTATCTGAATCAACTTTAATTGAATCTCCGTCTGATTCTATTATGTTAACTAATTCTTTTGATCCATCAGGATAGATTAGTTTTACTTTATCGTTCAACTTGCAACAAGCATCAGATCCACAATTATCTACGTTTATTTTTATAACACCATCTTCAATAGTAGATTTTTCATAAATACAAGGTACAACTTCTTTACCTATAGCTACCGCTTCTGGATAATGTTTAACAACTTGTTGTGCTATTACTTTTTTATGAACTCTATCACCGTGAGCTTCATCTATGTGTTTATAGTTAGATATTTCGATTTTAGATATAGTTTCTAAATCTTGTTTAGAATCACTAACTGATACATCTTTTTTAATTCTTTCATCAGAAAATATATGTATACCTGATCCTAGGAATCTACCTTCACCGTAATAACTTATTGCAAAAGATCCTGTTCCTGTAAAATATAACCATTCAGTATTAGTTGCTCCTGATAAAAAGTAATTAAAAGGTGCTCCTAAATCATAATCTATAAAACCTGCAACTTCAACAGCTCCTTTAGTAGCCGCTCCTCCTGTACCTACACTTATACTACTTATTGAATTAGGTGCAGTAGAGGAACTTGATCCATTTTTAGTAAACACAACATCTTCTAATAATGTTAGCGTACCTACGCTATCTGTCCAAGCAATCTCTGAATCAGAACCAATAGTAAATTGACCAGGGTTTGTAGGATCGTTATTAGGTGCTCTTCTAGCAAACTCTTCAGTATTCATTTTTACTTTTATTTCACCAGCGGTTGGATCAGGAGAAATAAGAAATTGACTTAATGGAGCCGAGCCACCACCAAATGATAATGAATCGTTAAGTGAAATGGTTGTTGGTTCAAATCCACCAAGACTACCGTCGGTTGTTAAAATTTGACTATCACACAAGGCCCAAGAAGTAGAGCTCTTTGCTATAGCTATTTCACCATTTATTTTATAACTAGCACTAATCGATGTTGAGGTGTTTGCTAGTAAATTAAAATCTGTATCTGTGTTAGTTATTTTTCCAACGTCTATAGTAGTAACCGCTCCAGCTCCTGTAGTAGAAAAAGCTATAGTACTTTGTTGTTCATTCCAACTAGATATAAAATTGCTAGGTGTTATTCTTACGTTACTAGCCCCATCGTATCCAACTATATCGGTTACATTAGTGTAATCTGTTTGGTTTGTAAATTGTGAAAATTTAATATCTGCCATTTTATATTTATTTTATTCTCTGACCATTAGGTCTAAATTATTTTCTGTTAATAGTCTATCAGCTCCAGGAGGTGAACTGGCTTCTGATATTATAAAATTAGTTATAGGTGTTGATCCAGTTCCGGGAGTATTCGGTATAGCTAGTATTCCGTTTGCGATTCCTAATATAGTTGGTGCCATATTAATTTAAAGCTAAAATGTCTAGAGCTGTAGTGCTCGATGCTAATACTCTTATCACTTGTAAAGGAACGTATGAATTATTACCAACGTTTTTTAATAATACAGGGTCTTGACTTCCTACTGGTATTACATTTAAATCACCGCCTGTTCCTACAAACAAACTAAAACCTTCGTTACCTTGTTTGTTGTTTATTAAACCACCGTTGCTTCTATATATATCATAAGCAGCACCTCCACCTGTTAATCCTGGTGCTGATAAAGTAAGTTGCGTATTGCTGTCAACGCTTTCTATTTGCGCTATAGTTCCAGTGCTTGGTTCGTATACTACATCTCCAGCAGCTACTTTATTAAAATACCCTGTTTGAGAAGTATTAGTTTGACCATCTAGAAAAGTCGCGCTTGCGTCAGTTAACGTAGTTCCTGTGTTTGTGTTACCACCACTAGAATAACTACCAGGATGTGGAATATTTATATCGTCATCAATAATAACCGTTATTGCATTTTTAGGTTGTAAATCCATTTTTATTTTTTATTTTTAATTGTTTGAAATTTTTCTGCTCCTCGAGAACCAAAATAAGCTACATAAACTGTAACTAGTAAAGTCTGTAATAAATCAACCCAACCGGTCGATACATTAAATTCCCAATCGAAACTATCTAATAATATTAATAACACCATAGAGACGGTTAAAAATATCAAAGACATAGGTCTAGTGTTTTTAGAAAGCCATGAATCTGATTTCATATCACTAACCCAACGTTTTGAAACCTCTTTCATTTCCACTATATCCATTTCTAAAAGCTTAATAGCTTTTTCTTTGTCTTCTGGTGGTAAAGATGGTTCTTTTTTAATTAAATTTTTAACTAAGCCAAAAACACCATTATCTGGTAACACATCACCAACAGTGCCTAAAATTCCTGGAGCTGCTTTACTTAAAAACGCCCCTACTTTAGTTTCTGAAAATTTTTTATTACTCATGCTTTTTTATATGCTTCAGCTTCCCAAGGTAAATTCATAGCTCCTTCATTCATATCAGCTCTTGAATAAGTTTTACCTTTCCAATAAACATTGTCGTTATCATAATCCAAATCACCTCTTTTCATTTGGTCTATATGTACCATTTCATGATCAATTACGTCTTGAGTTTTATCTGGAGAAACATCTTTGTTTATTATAATTGTTAAATTATTATTAGCTTTACCCATAACACCTTCTTCCATATCTACATGATAAATAGGAGTATTATCTATTTTATAAGGAGGATTATTCAGTTTAAAACTCATAATTTATTTTTTATAAGGAAACATTTTATTTAATAATTTCTTACGATTACCACAACCACAACCACCAGGAATTGCATCTGCTAGTTTTTTAATTCCAGTAGCTTTTGTAAAAGATTCTATAGTATCACCTAATCCTTTAGCTTTCATCTTATCTATTGTGATGGCATTTTTTCTTTGCAACAGCGGAATCGTAATTCATTTCAGGAGCAGCTTCAATTGCTGCCTCTAAACCTGGGTTTTTTCCACCACTAAATGCAGCTTTTTGTTTTTCTGATAATGCTTTTTCAGCTGGTGAATCTGCATGCCCCATTTTATTAGGTGATTCATGACCCATTTCGTTAGGTGATTCATGACCCATTTTTATAGCTGATCCCATTGTTGAATTATAATGTTTAGTTATCCAAGGTCTGTCTCCTGCGGCTGTTCTTGCTATTGGGTTATCTTTAAGTAAATTACTTTTTTCTTGATTAGCGGACTCACCGCCATATCCAAATCCTTTAGGCATAATATTAATTTTTATTAGTTATTTTTTTGATTTTCTTTTATATATTCTTTGAGCTCTACGTATTTTTCTATCAGAGCTTTTTTCTTTATCAAAAACACCTGCGTCTGCAGCTTCATCATAATCAAACTCAGCTGATTTATAGTTTAAACTAGGCTCTAATTTATTAGCCATTGAAGCATATTTCTTTTCAGCTGGTGAACCAGAATGTGCAGCTACGTGTTTAGGGTTTTGTTTAACTATTGATTGGTCTTGGTGAGCAGCATATTGTCCAGCTGTATAACCATGACTACTAGCACCTTTTGAATATGATTTAGCTGGAGAGCCATGATGTTCTTTATCATATTTCATATCACCTGCTAATTTAGATATATGCTTTTCATCAGCAGTCATATTCTCGTCACTATGACCATGTTTATTATCATAATCGATATCTCTTTTAAGATAATCAATATGAGCAGCGTCATCTTTTTCAGTTGCTTTGTAATTGTCTTTAGTAACTTTAGTGTGAGCGTGATCTTTTGACCATTTTGCGTTACCTGTATATTCGCCCCAATGTCCTTTATGTCCCATTATGTTGATTTTTTATATGTTGGTACTTGTACGCCATAATGCGACGCATAAGCTTTTTTATATTCTTCGCTATCTGTATTTCCATACCAGTCTTTGCTATTATATTTATTTTCAAACTTTTCGTCTTGACTTTTCTTTTTATTTCTAGCATCTATATCCATAGCTGCTTTACCAATTTTATTAAACATGTCTGTATACATATGCGAAGTTGGTATATATTGACCACCTATATCGCCTCCTCCTTCGTAACCTCCTTGGTTAATAGGGCTTTTATTAAAAAATGGTGTTGAAAATTTTGATGCCATAATTAACTATTTGCGTGATAAGCAGCTAAAGCTTTATCCGCTTCAGATTTAGAGTTAAAACCTTCTCTCCAAATACCACCTTTTTTATTATTTAAAATTGCCCATTTACCACCTTTTTCAACTACGCAACCTGAACCTCCTTCAGATTTAGCGCAACCTTTACCAGATTTAAAAAATGGACTTCCATATTGTGCATATCCCATAATTTTAATTTTTATGTGTACAACATCTTTTAGTTACAGGTTCCATACCTCCGTAAGGAACTGCGTCTAATTTTAGATGCATACCAGTTATTCCTGAGCTAGATCCTTCACCGTGAAGTCTACCTTTTTGGCTTAATGGTCCGTCCCATATATGTGACTCACCTACTATACCAACTTTACCTTTACCCATTTTTTCTGCGTGCGGGTCGTGTATTATACTTTTATGATTCATAATAGTGTTGTATTATTTATTAATTATTTTCTCCTTGTGAACTTCTACTCATAGATTCCTCTCTTTTAGCAGATGATTCTTCAGTTTCAGAATTATCTTTGCAATTTTTTCTAGCTTCTTTTATTTGCTTAGCTGTCATATTGTGAGGAGGATTAGTGGCAACATCATAATCAAACTCTTCAGAGCACGGATCTATTGCTGGTTCTTTTTTCATTAAACCAGAACCTATTAAACTATTGTTTCTAGCATTATTATTTCCAAACATACCCATTGCTACTGCTTGGGAACTTAGATCAAATGTTGACGGAGGAGTTTTAACTTGTTGATTAACCATACCTGTTATACCACTTCCTTGTGGTTGCATGGATTGAGCCGCTTGTTGGGCTTGAGACTCTGCTATTGCATTAGCGTTGCTAAGAGAATTAATCATCTGATTATTACCCATACTACCAAACATGCTATTTGGTGTCATTAGTGCTCCGAAATTTAATGGACCTTTACTCATCTTGTTTTATCTTTATTTAAATTATAAATAGCTTTTGTCATTACTTTATCCATATAAGATTTGCCAGTTATTATTGTGTTTCTACTAGCAACATTTATATCTTCTTGACCAAGCATTATTCTATATATACGCTTTATTAATTGTTTACCTTTAAATGATATTTTATATATATTATACTTTTGAGTTGTTCTATTTCTATTTCTCCAAACAACTATCCAATCATTTTGTATTAACTTATTCCATCTTCGATTATTCCAACTGTAAGTGTATGTTCCAGCTTTAAAATCTTTTATTGTAAACAAATCTATACAATCAAGGTATATTAATAATTCTAATTCACTATCGGTTAAATTATTGTTTTTACAAGCCCATTTGCGTATAACTCGATAGTGCTTCATTAAATTTAAATCTTTAACATCTTGAGCACTTAATCTCATAATACAACTACAATGTCTTGAGCTTTTATAACACGATAACTTTTCTTGTCTATTTCAATTTTATGTCCAGCGTGTCTATCAAAATATATTTTATCATCTTTTTTTAGACCAATAACTTCTTCTCCAATTGAAACTATATCAGCTTGTACATATCTTATATCTTCTCGCTGATTTTCCGAAAGAAGTAAACCACCTTTTGTTTTAGTGGTTCCTTCTTTTTTTATATTTATTATTAAATTCTTACCTACCGCTTTCATCAATTCTAATATTATTGATTACACAATCAGTTGATAATATAGTAGTTGCTACTGAAGCTGCATTTTTAAGAGCGCTTTTTGTGACTAACAATGGATCTATAATTCCGTTATCAATCATTTGTACCATATTTCCTGTAACAACATCAAATCCTAATCCATCTTTTTCTGGTGTAGAAATAGCATGACCAGCATTTTCTAGTATTGTCCTATATGGAGAGAGTATTGATTTAAGTAATACTTTTTCACCTACGTTTTCTTCTTCTATGTTTGAACAAGCGTTAAGTAAAGCTATACCTCCACCAGGAACAATTCCTTCTTTTATTGCAGCTTTAGTAGCACATATAGCGTCTTCAACTCTGTCTTGTTTTTCTTTTAATTCAATATCAGAATTAGCGCCTATTTTTACTATTGCTATTTTTGCAGCTAACATAGCTAGTCTTTTTTCTAGCTTAATTATATCGTTTGCTGTATTTTTTTGTAATAATTTACTTTTAATATCTTTAATAATATCTTTTACTTCATCAGATGTTTCTTCTATTTGTATAATAGTTTCTTGATCTGTTGTAATACTTTTAACACATTTGCCTAGATATTCTATTCTTATTAAATCTAAGTCATCACCTAGATCTTCATTTATTACTGTAGCTCCTGTCAACAAAGATAAATCATCTAGTAATTGCTTTCTGTTAACCCCGAAAGTTGGAGCGTCAATTACGTTTATTTTAATATTACCTTTTATTTTGTTCATAGCTAGAGCTGATAAAACACCTTTTTCTACGTCGCCTATAATAAGCAAAGGTTTATTGTTTTTTATTACGTACTCTAGCACTGTTTGAACTTGTCTAATAGAATCTATTTTTGATTCTACTAATAACACTAAAGGATTTTCTAACTCTGCTGATTGATTTTCAACATTAGTTATAAAATGTCTATTAGTTATACCTTTGTCATATTGTGCTCCTTCTACTATTTTAATTTCTGTCTTACCTACAGGTGATGGTTCCATCATCACTACACCTGTAAGATCTACTGCTCTAAAAGCATCAGCTATTAATTTACCTAAATAAGGATCATTATTAGTTGATATTGTAGCTATGTTATCAATCATATCTCCTTCGACTGAAACAGATATTGATTCTAAATATTTTACAACTTTTTCAACAGCTGAGTTAATTCCATTTTTTAATTCACGAGAATTATTTTTATCTACCACTTTATAAGCTTCTTCTAGTATTGCATGTGCAATTACAGTTGCTGTTGTAGTTCCGTCTCCTGCTTGTTGAACTGTTTTACGTGCAGCTTCTTTTAAAAGCGTAGCACCCATGTTTTCTACTGGGTCTAACAAAATTACTGAATTAGCTACAGTTACTCCATCTTTTGTTATTAATGGATTACCTTGCGCGTCTTCAAGAAGAACACATTTGCCGCTAGCTCCAAGTGTGGAGCTAACAGCCTGTGTAAGTTTTGTTATACCTTCAAATACTTGTTCTCTGGCATCATTGCCAAAGTTTAGGTTTTTTACTATCATTAGATTAAATTAGATTAAATTATTATTCAAATGTTTTAACGACTTTAGGTCCGTTTATAAACTCTAGTTTTTTAGCGTAATGAGCAATTGACGAATCAATAGCTTGTTCTGCTCCTTCTAAAGTTTCACGTCTAGTAATGTCGTTCCAAGTATCGTTTTTTAGATCTTGGTATTCGGTTTGATAAAAACCATTTGGTAATTGCACAATACGCCAGTTTTTCTTCTGAGCTAAATGCTTCCAAAGGTCTTTGGTTTCTTGTGTTATTTGTGGTTGACTATTCCACGAACTAGTCTGGTAATAAAATGTCATAGGTTTTTGGTTTTAAGTTAGACATTGGTTAATGCTCTTACCGAGCAGGTTTTTATTTTATAAGAATCTGCTAATCTGAGCGCCAGTTATTTTAGCTGCTGAAGCAGGAACTGTTACAGTAGATAAAACTCCACCTGGATTAGCTGTTACTGCATTTTGAATACTTTGAGCCCAAGCGGCTGAAGATCCAGTTACTGTAAGAGTGTAAAACATTCCTTGTTCATCAAAAATAGCTACATTATCAGCATCATTATTTCCATCCTGATCTCCTGCAGCTACAGCAGAAACTTTTCCTATTAACAAATCCGTATCGCTACCAGCTATGTTTATATTTTCTTTTTTAATTTTTATATATCTTCCCATTTTTTTTTATTTTAAATATTACTTATTATAGTTGTTTACTCGCTACATAGTTAGTTACTTTAACTGCAGACGTAGGCGTTACGCTAGCAACCATACCACCTGGATTAGCTGTTAAAGCTCTTTGTATATCTTTTGACCAATCAGCAGCTGCTGCAGTTACAGTAATTTTATATTGATCCATACCTACGTTTACAAAAACATCGTTAGCGCTAACTAAACCTGATGAAGTTCCAGCGTAAACACCTGTAATATTTCCTATTAATATGTCTGAATCTGACCCAGTTATATTAATGTTTTCTTTTTTAATTCTAATGTAATTTGCCATAATTTTCTGTTATTTTGAATGTTATTGTGAATGTTATTATTATTATTACTTAATTTTTTTTGTTTTTACTATGCTACTCTTATTCTTAAAGCACCAGCGTTATGATATATACCTCCTATTGGTATTCCAGCTGCTGCAGCTGCTATATCATCTGCGTAATCAAAAGCTACAATACTCGGCATAACTATTCTAGGTTCTTGAGCTACACCGCCTCCTCTTGTTACACCACCTTCTGTTATTATTATAGCATTGCTATTTGTTACTGTTCCTGTGCTTAAAACTAATTTAGTATTACCTAGTCCTAAAGCGTAGTTAGTTGCTGGATAACCTGTAGTATCATTTCTAAAACCTAATACCATATTACCGTCTTGACCAGTAATCGCGTTACCAATCATAAATACACCATTTGCAGTTGCGTCAGCTAAAGTATTAGATTCTCCTATAGCAAACACATTGTCTGCACCATTAGTAGTATTGCCAAAGCCTAACACCATTGCGTTTTGTTCTGTTGTTACTGTATTATTACCACCAGCAACAAAGCTAGCAAAAGAACCTGTTAAACTATTATTTAATCCTAAAACTTGAGATCTTACTGTCGTGCCACCTGGAATACCTGTTCCATCTATAATATTACCTTGACCTACAGCAAGTGATGCCGATGCTCCATTAGATATAATATTACCTAAACCAAAAGCCACTGCATGATCTGAGTTACTTAATATTTGATTATTATTTCCTACAGCTAAACAATTATCAGAACCTGTTACAATGTCATTATTACCAGCTCCAATTACTACAGATGTGTTATCAACTTGTACACCACTTGGATTGTTTGAAATAACTACACCATTTCTAAACCAAGCTGCTGGGTTTGCGTCTGAAGAAGTACCTACGTCTAATGTCGCGCCTGTTGGGTCATTAGTTCTACCTACAGCAAGCTTTTTTTCAAATCTAAAACCACCTGCTTTATAAAAACCACCATTTAAAGCACCTGCTTTAAAATCAAAACCTGTAAAAGCACCTGAGTTAGAAAAAGCAGCTTGTCCAAAATTATAAGTATTTGTACCTACTCTAATATTTAATTTATTAGAACCTGGAACACTACTAAGCAATGCATCAGTAGTAGGACCTGCTGGGTTTACAAAACCTATAGTTGCTCCATCTAACATTTCAAAGTTTTGAAACGAACTAACAAGACCTCCATCAAAATTAACCGCATTATCAAATCTAGTCTCATTTGAAAATATTACTTCACCAAACTCATCTGTAATTGAAGAATCACCTAAAACACTGTTAGGTCCATCTGTCCATACTGGTATAGTACCAGTTGTACCACTACCTGTACGACTTATAATAATATTAGCTAAACTAGCTAATGATACCGATCTAGTTGGTCTTCCTTCTTCTTCCATCTTGCTAACAAGAAATAAATCATTGTTTTGCAGGTCTGTTGTTTGTGGATACGTGTATATTATCGCCATGTTTTTACAATGTGTTTATTATTTAGTTTCCAAGATAGTTCAAACTAGTAACGTTTACAGGAAATGGAATTATACGTGCCGATGGGTTTGATTGTATAGCTTGGTGAAAAGCATCTAATAATGTAGAAGGTCCAGGTTGCCCAGGATCTATACCACTAAAAGCCATAACACCTGAAGCAGAGTCATATTCTTCATATGAGATAATAGCATCTGTTGCGGTACCGAATTGTATAATTGATGCCTCGCTTAAGTTAACTAAACTAGTTCCGTTAACGTTGTTTGACATTGGGTTTATTTTTAAAAATTGTGCCATGTTTTTATTATTAAGGGTTTGTTATACTAACATCATTTATAAAGGTTCCATTTACCGCTATACTTTTGAGAACAGCGTTAAAATCCACAACAGTTCCAGGAGTTAAAATTGCAGCTTCTATAGCTTTATTCATAGCTTCTGTAACTGGAAATCCTGTACTAGCCACAGGTATATTAGCATCTAATTCTAACTGAATAACATCTGGTGGTGACGTTAAATTAGATTTTGATTGAGTAAAAGACACACGTGTAAAAGCTGCATCTCCACTGTCTGATTGTACTGAAACTATTTTTTCAGGGTTTACAAGAAACCCTATACCATTAGCATTGTCAATGTTTTCTCGTGTTTGTATTCTTATGAAACTTGCCATAATTTGTTTGTTTTATTATTGTCTATAGGTTTGTTACTTCTACATTGTTAATAGGTCCAGCTACATCAATAGATACACCACCTGGGTTAGCTTCAAGTGCAGAATTTATAGCATCTGCATATTCTTGATACTTTTCGTCTGATTGATCAGCTCCGCCAAATTCT
>WLWG01000452.1_pt1 | contig 41787 bp, 60 predicted proteins | sample 6712871 | NCBI WGS metagenome assembly WLWG01 (sample SAMN12718693, study PRJNA515312) | sponge metagenome | isolation source: marine sponge | host: Mycale hentscheli | place: New Zealand: South Island, Marlborough, Capsize Point | collected 2003-05-01
CCCGGTTTGTCGACAACCCGGAATACATAGAGCGGCAGGGTGCAGGAGGGCTTGGCCCGTAGGTCCGCATGAAGAAGTAGGGGGAGTGGTTGCCTTCGGGGATCACTCCCCCAGCGCTTTTGAGGTCCAGTAAATTAATGGTAAACAGCTGCTCGCGAGGCAGAGATGAGGGTTCGAATCCCTCCTGGACAAGTGCCGCAAGGGAACAGGCCTGCTGATGGTTGCGCGCTGCAGAGCAACAGACCGGACGCACAGTGTTCCCTTGCGGTGCGATCTACAGTTTTGACGTGGTGGCTGAGAGGATGAAAGCGACGGCCGGCTAGCGTTCTCCTTCCCGCGCATACCCTAGCCGGACAGGGAGGGAGACCAGGGTTCGAATCCCTGTCACGTCAAGAGCGGGGGGAGTGGGCGCGCACAAACTGCGACGGCGGTTTCAGTCCCTCCCCCTTGCAGCACGCTCCCGTCGTCTAGTGGTCAGGACTCCAGCTTGTCGCGCTGGCAACTCCGGTTCAAATCCGGACGGGGGCGCCATCTATAGCCACAGGGTTAGACTTTGAGCAGCTCGAGGAGCTCCTCGAGCTCGCCGAGCGAACCCTATGGCTATATCGACACGCCGTATCGATACGGGGATGCGATATTCCGATATTTGACAGCAAATTATGACTCCGGTTATGACTTAGGGACCGTCGCCGGGGATATCGGGCGTTTTCGCGGCCACTTGCGACAGTGTGGCAAAGCCGTCGCCGGGCTTAGAATACGGGCGTGTTTGTCGTGTAGGGCTCCCAACGATACGAGCTGACAATGATCATTCACGCTCGGAATCATATCTCATGGCAGTCCGGACCTATGGGACCAATGACCCCCTGACGAACAAGCTCTATGCCAAAATGCTGGCCGTTGAGAGCATCACGCAAACCTACGTGCGTAAGTTCATGGGGAGCGGTCCAAACTCTCTAATCCAAATTCGTAACGACACTCAGAAGGCCGCCGGCGATCGGATCACCATCGGTCTGAGAGCCAAGCTCACTGGCCTCGGTGTCCTAGGTGGAAACACCCTCGAGGGCAACGAAGAGGCCTTCGTGACGCGAGACGACAGCATCGTCATCAACAAGCTGCGTCACGCCGCACGGGTGAAAGGCCAAGCGACCATCGAACAGCAGCGCGTGCCGTTCGATCTCCGCTACGAGGCCTTGGACGATCTCTCGCAGTGGTGGGCCAACCAGACCGATCTCTGGTTTGCAAATCAGATCACCGGCAACACGGCTATCTCAGATGTCCGTCTAACCGGTCTTCAGGCGACAGTCGCGCCCGATGCTTTACATATCATCCGGCCGACTGGCTTTGCTACCGACCAGGCGATCAATACGGACACCGCTAGCCAGTTCAATCTTACGGCTATCGACGTCTGTGTTGAGAAGGCCAAGACCCTGAGCCCGCTGATCCGTCCCATCAAGATCATGGGCCAGAACTTCTACGTGATGTTCATTCATCCGGAGCAAGTTACGGACCTTAGAACCACCTCGGCTGCAGCCGGAACCTGGTACGACATCCAGGCGCGCGCTCTGTCTGGTGGCGAGATCTCAGGCAATCCGATCTTTACCGGTGCGCTCGGCGTCTACAATCAGTGCATCTTGCACGAATGGGAACGCTTGCCGAATGGCGTTAGCTCGGTTGACGACTCTGTGGTTGCGAACACCCGCCGTGCGTCGTTCTGCGGTGCGCAAGCGGCGTGGGCAGCCTATGGCCAAGGCTTCGGACCTGGCCGATACAATTGGGTCGAAAAGCTCTTTGATTACGATGAAGAGCTCGGTGTCTCGGCCGGTTGCATCGGTGGCCTGAAGAAGTCCAGGTTCAATTCGGCCGACTTCGGCACGATCGCCGTCACCACTCGGGCAACTGCCAATACTTCGTTTGTCGGCAGCGGCGCATAAGGAGGGCCAAACGTGGCTAATGTTCCACTACCTGCCAGCGACATCCCTCGCCGGGTGCTGACTGGCACATTCATCATTGGCCGTGTTCACACGGTACCGGCCAATCTGTCAGCCAATGACACGTTTGAAATTGGCGCAATTCCGGCGGGCGCTCGTCTGGTCGGAGCTCACATCAAGGCCAGTGTTGCTACTGGATCTTTGACTGTGGACATCGGTACCGTTGCCGATGACGACGCTTTCCTTGTTGCTTCTACGGCAATTGCGACAGCGGAGTCTGTGGCCTCGGCCAACCTTGGGCTGGGGGATGTCGTCACCATCGATACGTTGGTGCGCGCCACATTCCAGGCCGCGGCAGTTCAGGCCGCGAACGTTATCACCGCGTGGCTCGAGGTTACATTCGACGCCCTCGAGGGTGACGTTGAGGCAGCTGTTTAAATGCTAGGTCCGGCTCGGCGTGCCCTCGGTTTATCATATGCGGCGATGGCGGCTAATGCGGCTGCCAATCGTCGCTCTGATATGGCTTCTGGGCGCGTTGAGCCGGAGCCTACAGAAACTCCTGATGAGGCTCGAAAACGCAAAGAGAGAGAGCGAAAGCGAGCCTACAGGGAACGGAAACGGAAGGAGGCTTTGGATCGTGAACGGGGATAAGATTTTAGGCATGGTCAATGGCGTCAAAGCCATGGCCGAAGAGATGGTTGAGAAGCACCGCGGTGATGGTCTTGCTCAGCCGGCTTTGGATCTCTGCAATGCGCTGCTCGAGACCAGGCCAGAGGAAGTGATCGAAGATCCGGTCGACGACGATACCGACGATACCGACGATGACGATGATCCCAACAACCCAACTCCCGACCCGAACCCAGACCAATAGCGGATAATGCTTAGATGGCCACATTTCGCGAGATGTCGGCCGAGATCCAGGCGGAGCTCGGTGGGGACGGCGGTAACGATTTAAGCGGCGCCGTGGATGCGGCCATCAACCGCGCTATTGCGGAATACGAACAAGAGGCTTTCGCGGCGACCTACGGCCTAGACACCTCGATAACAACGGTCATCAACCAGGCTGAGTACACGCTTCCATCAGCCGTCAAATCGATCGACGGCGTTCAATATCTGTTCGCTGGCACTGATTACCCGCTCGAAAAGAGAACGTGGGAATGGTATCTGGACATCGTCTCTCAGCAGACGAGCCAGGTAGGGCCGAGCGCCTTCTATGTGATCTTCGGCCTACAGATCTTCCTCTATCCATCGCCGAGCGAGGCTAACCGGCTCACCATCTCCGGCACGCTTGCGCCGACGCCGTCGCCATTCGTGATCCCTACGAATGATGGTGACGCCAATTTCTGGACAGACGAGCGTCAAGGCTTCCAGCTGATCAAGGCAAGGGCCAAGTGGGATTTGTACAACAACATCTTGAATGATCCGATCAACGCCGCGACCCAAGAGGAGCAAGGAAAAAGCTACCTGCGCAAGCTGCGAGCTCGCGTCGAAGAGCTCGAGATGGTTGGCCGTCATATCCCGCGGAATTACTTCTAGACCATGCCTGTAGTCCAACAAGACGATCAGTCTGAATTCAACTTCATCCCGCCTGGAAGGTGGCAACCTGACGTGCCGGCGCCGTCCAACGATGGTCTCATCTTTGGACTAAATCTGATCCCCAAATCCAACGGGTTCTATGGGCCTGAGAGAGCCCCTAGAACGGCTGTAAGTCAGTCGATCACACCATTTTCTGGCGCCACAAAAGCGCATGGCCAGTTTCACAGCGTTCCAAAGTCCACGGTAAACAGCAACGAACCTCGGTATTATGTCGGAACGTTTGCTCCTGGTGCGAATGATTCACGCATCATATCGCAGCTTGAAGACGCATCTTGGGCAGATCTATCAAGAGATGATGGCGGCACGATTGGATACACCACGGTTCTGAGCCAGCCCTGGACGTTTACAAACTTTGGAAACAAGGTGTTTGCCGGCAACCGCGGTGAGGCGCTTCAGGTATCTCAGGGCGGCGCCGGGCTCTTTGCTGATGTCACCGACGCGCCAAGGTTCCTCTATATCGCCGAGGTCAACGGCTTCATTGTCGGGATCAACCTCAATGACACAGCTCACGGCGAGGGCGTGCAGCCTTTCCGTATCTGGTGGTCATCGATCGGCGACGGCGAGAGCTTTCCGGACCCCACGTCCGACGCTGCCATCAACACGCTATCAGGGTTCCAGGACCTATTTGGAGGCGGCCAGCTTCGTGCGATAGTGCCCGGTATCGGCGGCTCAGACGCGATCGTTCTATCCGAACGCAAGATGTGGCGAATGAACTTCGTCGGTCCGCCGGCGGTATTCCAGTTCGATGAGATCGAGACCGACCAGGGGACCTCGATCCCGATGTCGATTGCTCGATTCAATGAGACGTTCTTTTTCTACGGCCAGAACGGCTTCTACTGGTTTGATGGGCAGAATGCACAGCCGATCGGCCAGGGTCAGATGGATGAATTCTTTTTCAATGATCTGACGGTGTCCGTGGGCTTTGGCTTCCAACAGGCGATATCGGCCGCTATCGATTCATTCAACAAGAACTATGTCATAGCCTACCGCAGTGCCGGAGCTGCGACCGATCGAAACGACAAAATCTTGCGTTTCAATTGGCTGTCTCAGCAGTGGAGCAATAGCGAGCAAGCTATCGATGTGATGGGCAGCCTCGACAGCGAGGCCACCAACACGGACAGCACCAACCTGTTTGTGATGGGTGCCGACTTTCAAACCGCATCGCTTGACGGCGCGACGCTCGCGGCAACGATCGAGACGCGTGAGCTATTCAACCAAGACGGCTCGAGAACCCGCGTTAAAAGCGTATTGCCTCTGCTCGATTCCGCATCGGTCAACACCGTGATCCGCACTCGAGACCGCGTTGACCAGGCGCTCCAGGACTCTGCTTCCCGCTCTTGGTCAAACTTTGGCAATATGAAATACGATGATCCTAAGGTTGTGGGACGTTTCTACAGGTGTAGGTTAACTGTCCCGGCGGCGGCTTCATGGACAGCTTACCAGGGTATCCAATACGAAGCATCACCTTGGGGCTATGGAGCTTTGTTCCCGCCGCCATAACGGAGGGATCGACCATGGCCTACCGCGTGCGAAGCAAGCTTTCCCCGGCTCAAAGGGAAGCCAAGCGACTTCATGAAAACAGGATCAAGCTCTACCAGGAGATGCTTTCCAGGGGAGACACGATCACCAGGAAGGACCTCGAGGAGTGGGAGGACCTGGCCGCGGATGATCCCAGCCATCCCATGGCGATCGCTATCTTCGTTGCCTGCCAAGAATGCCGGTCTATCATGCGTCAAAGGGGCTCGAGGCAGCGTATGGAGATGGAATTGGCTAACGAGCGCAACAGAGAGATCAGCGTTAAGATGGGAGGCATCTCCGGATGGTCGTAAGTTTCCCCGTTGCTGATATCCAGTCCGCTGATGAGGAACGCCACAGACGCCAGTTGGCCGAGGTGGTCAACAGCGTCCGGAACGGAAAGCTCAATTCAGCTATTGATTTCTCTCTCCGGACCACACCGAACGAGACAACGACCGTCAGCAATCCCAATATAGCGGCTACCTCGAGGATATTGTTGATCGGAGAGAATGCAGCGGCTGCAGCTGATCTGGCCTCCGGCAGCGTCCGGATAGACGATGCGTCGATCACCAACGGCAACTTCACTGTTCAGCACACGCGCTTTGCTAATGCCCGCCTGTTCAGAGCGGTGATCTTATCCTAGGGGTGTGATTGTACGATGGTCTTTGAAGTCAACAGCTTACGGCCGATCGGCGTCAACCCGACAGCCGGCACCACCATCTGGCATTACTCGAGTACGGCTGACAACCTCGATACAATCTTTACCGCAAACTACTTCCAGGCCGACGACAGCTCGATCGGGTTGAATGATACGATCATAATTCAAGCAACAGACGGGGTTAGCCTGGTGTCTGTGGCTTCGATCGACGGCTCTGGCAACATCACGCTCAAGCTGTTCGATCAGTTCGCAGCGCAGGCGGCCGTCGATATCACCTTTGACCCGACAAACTTCGATGCCGGCGGCACATTCTTAAACCGTACAGATGTCCAAGATGCGCTCGAATACGTTGTCGATCGGATCAATCTGAAGGTCCAGGCTTTGACCACAGTCGGTTCAGGTGTCGCTGTTCAAAGCGGCGTCGACACGACAGACCCGGTACGCAGGCTTGGCGAAATTCGATCCATCACCGGTGCCGATAGCGAGGCTGACATCGATGTCAGCTTAAACGGCGACACGATCGAGATTGCTGCTCAGAACACGCTCTTGAGGCAGGGCGTGACGTCAACAACAGGTTCTTCCCTTATCCGGAACGCCAATACCGGAGGCGACTTAGATCTGAGGGGTTTAACGAGCGATACCGGATCGATTGACATAGCTGTCGAAGGTGTCGATGTCGACATCAACATCGCTGATGATGGCGTCGATACGAACCAAATTGCGAACGATGCTGTTCAAAATGCCCAGATAGCTACGAGTGCCGTGAATGCTGACTCGATCGCTTCCGGTGCCGTGGGGAACTCTGAGCTCGCTGTGAACTCGGTTAGCGCTTCGAGGATTCAAGATGCTCAGGTGAGCAGTGCCAAGCTCACGGCCGGCTTGAATTCGGAGATCGACGACAAGCAAGATGGGCTATCAAACAATGGTGGCAGTGGTGCTGTGATCTTGATTAACGGCGATGAGCTGCGGCGCTTGGTGGAAGGAAGCGGCATATCGATCACCACCAACGGTGCGGACAACATTGTGATCAGTAGCCCTTAAGATCAAATCTTTGTACAGTCGGCCTTGACAACGTTGTTTCACGTGAAAAGGAGGGCGACACATGCCCGGTCAAAAAGGCGAAAGCGGCAAGACTCCGAGCCAGACCGCGAAAACTGGAGCCTATGCCCACAGTGCCAATTCGTTTGGCGAAGCCGAAACCGCAAACATGCAGGGCTTCAATTCGATGGATGGCAGCCAGAACAAGCGCGGCGGGCAAATCCGCAACTCGAATGCTCAGTATGGCAAGGGCGGCATGAAAAGCGGCGGTGATTACTAGTCGCGATGCATGAAGCTCTTGAAGAAACGCTAACGCTTCCTCGGCCTCTGGAAAACGGCTCTGACGAAGAGGAGCCGGGTGAAATCCTAATAACGTGGATTGCACCGTCAGGGGTCGAGGGCGTCTGGCATCGGATGGAGGACCTGATCAGGTCGGCCATCAACGCCTCTGAGGTCAACGCCAAGCTGGAGACACCACAAGACGTTAAGGCAAGGTGCATGGAGGGCGAATACGATCTGTTGATGATCGTACGTGGCAATGACCTGAAAGCGGCCGTCGTTCTGTCCTATTGCCAGATGCCGCGGACGCGGGTTTGCACCATCAACTATTGCGGCGGTACCGACATCGAAGATTGGATTGAGGATTTCTATCAATACATCGTCGAGGGATCACGCAATCTAGGCTGCCGGTTCGTCAAGATCGACGGCCGTTATGGTTGGATTAAGAAGCTCGAGCCGTTGGGCTTCAAGGAGACTGGCCGCGAGTTCACGCTGGAGATCTAAGGCGATGGGAAGCTTCAAGCCGACACCGATAAAGAGAGCTCAGATCGTCGCGATGATGTCACGTAATTGCCCGTCTTGCGGCGCGCCGGCTGGACGCGGTGATGATTGCATGTATTGCGGCCGTTGTGTTCTAAGCGAAGCCGAGAAGCTGGAAAGGTCAATGGCTAATGGGAAGCTCGAAACCAAAGACGCCTAAAGATCCTTTTGCTCGAGGCAAACGGGCAATAGGACAGGGTGTTGACCGTTTTCTCGATCGAAGGTTCGAGAACTTTGACACGGTCTCGAGTGCTGATCGCACAAGGTTTGCTCAGAGACAGCTAGGCATCACAGACCAGGGCGCGCTCAGTGCCATCGGTTCTGGTGGGTTCGTCCCGCTCAATAATGACCAGCTCGGCGCGATCAACACCTTTCGAGGTCTGCAGGGAGGCGACCCGGCTTTCGGCCAGGCGCTATCCGCCTTCGGTGACCAGTCGGGCATCAATGCCTTGAAGGGCATCAACGTTGGACAGAGACAGAACCGGGCAGAGAGCGCGCTACGTGGCATCAGCATCGAAAGCGATCGTGCTCGAGCGCTTAATCCTCTGAACCGGATCAACGTCGGAGCTCTGCAAAGGCAGTCTGAGGGCGCCTTGCGCAACATCAACATTGGAAACCTGCAGAGCAGCGCTGAACGTTCATTGCGTGGCCTCGACTTTGCCGGCCTATCGGAAGGCAGGACGGCGCGCGAGCTCCGGAACTTCAGCGTCTTGAACCAACAGAACCAGGCGCTCAGAGATCTGCGCAACGTTGACTTCAGCGAGCTGGAAGGCTTCTCGCCAGATGAGCTCCGAAAGCTGACATTCTCAGAACTGAACAAAGACGATCCCAACACAAGGTTTCTGAGAGAAACAGGAAGAGGAGATTTCCTTGGCCCTGATGCAAACCCGTTCCTCCGAGATGCTGTTACGGCTGCGCAACAGCCTGTTCTCGATCGGTTCAGAGAAGAGCTCCAACCCCAACTTGCGGCTTCCTTTGGAGGGGGCTTTGGGGTGGGAGGATCTGCAGCCATTAATGCGCAAAGACGAGCAACTCGCGACGTTACTCGCAACCTCGCAGATTCGTCGACGCAGGCCTTCGCACAGAACTTTGAAGCAGAGCGCGGCAGACAGGAGCAAGCAAACCAGTTTCTGGCCACCTTGGGACTCAACCGAGCGTCTACCCTTGGGCAGCTACAGTTGGGACGTGCGCAAAGCATCACTGATGCGGATCTTAGCCGAGCTCAAAGCCTTGGGCAGCTCAATCTTGGGCGTGGCCAGTCGTTGGCTGACACTCGACTTGGATTCACAAACACCGAAGTCGGCCGGCGAGGCCAGATCGATAGCCTCCGGGCCCAACAAGCCCAAGCACTCGCCCAGGCTCGATTGTCTCGAGGGCAATCCCTCGCCCAATCAGGTTTGGGTTTCACAAACGCTAGAATTAGCCGTGGTGATGCCCTCGCAAGGTCAGGGCTCGGCTTCACGAACGCTAGAATTAATCGAGCGTCTAATATTGGCCAGCTTGGCCTCGGTTTCACCAACGCAGCAATCAACCGGGGAAGTGCGCTGGCTCAGTCCGGACTCGGGTTCACCAATGCTGCAATTAATCGAGGTTCAGCACTCCAAAGCTCTATCAACCAGCGAGCTTCAGGAATTGCGGGAGTTGCTTCAGCTCGAGGGAACCAACGCCTCTCTGCAGCGCAAGGGCTATTGCAGGGCGGAACTCTCCAGCAGCGCAATAACGAAAGAGCGGCCGAGATTGCGGGCCGTCAGTTCAACACCAGACGAAACCGCGATCTAGTCCAGCTGCAGCTTGCCGCACCGTTGGTTGGCGGAGGAGGTGGTGGCGGCGCGATCGGCGGCGGAAGTCGCAATCGTCTGACAGGAGCTCTGGGCGGTGCTGCATCGGGCGCGGCGATCGGCGGGGCAGTCGGCGGACCGTTCGGCGCCGGCGTCGGTGCAATCGGCGGCGGAATTCTAGGGTTTGTATAGGGGTGCGAAATGCTTGACTACCTAGGCGGAATATTCGGGGGCGGCGGTGGTGGTCCGCGGCCTCTAACACCTCAATATGCAGACCAGGGCGGCGGTGGTGGTGGTCTGCAAGGTCTCGGGAACCTCTTCCAGGGCGGATTGAATAGCCCGGGATCGGCAGCGCTTCTTGGTGCGGGCGGTGCTCTCCTGCAATCCGCTGATCAGGGCGAGGGCTTTGGTGCTGGCCTTCGTGCTGGTTTTGGAGGGGGACTCGGGGGGTTCGTTGGCGCTCGTAATGCACAAAACGCAAGACAGAAGGAGGAGGAGAGAGAGAAGCTCATCCGATCCCTGATTGATCGTTTCGGCTCTTTGAGCCAATCCGTGGGGCAAACCCCACAGGCTCCGGTTGCGGGATCTCCGGGGCCTGGTCTACTTGCGGGCATTCCGAGCGCCGGCGGCGCCTCTGGTTCGTCGATCGATCCCACTAACCCTCTATTCACGGGATTATTCTAGATGGTCGGCCTCCTAGATGGGATTGGGCCCGGAGGTCAGGATCTAATCCAACAGCAGCCGGCGCAGCAGGGTCAATTCGCTCCGGGCCCGCCTCCCGGTGCCGAGGGTATGCCGCCCATGCTCTCGGCCTTGGCGAACCAGGTTGCAGCTCAACAGCAGCAGATTGCGGTCATGGGTGACATGATTCGTCAGATCATGGACCGCCAGATGAACTTTGAAATTGCCTTTCGTCGGGACGATACCGGTAAGATCGTAGGCGCATCTCTGATCAGCAGATAATTCATGGCCGCCACAATCCTTGATGATTGGGTCGAGTTTACGAACGGCGATAACTTCACGCCGAGCGCTGGCTCCAATCGTCTTGTGGTGGTCGCTGGCCTTGTCGAAAGCAATACCGCTCCCTTGCCGGCGATCGATGGCGCTACCTGGGGGGATCAGGACGGCACCTTGCAGGTGGACGCCGTCAACGGCACATCATCACCGCGCATAAACGTTGCAATAGTCACCTTCACTGAAGCGCAAATTGCCGCCAGGACCGGCAACGCTCTCGATCTCACGGCCTCCAATCCTGGTAACGTTGCGACCTTCGCACCGAATTATGTCGCTACCTATCAAGACGTCCAGCAAACCAACATTGTCGTAGACACTGGCGAAGATGCAGGCTCCGGACAGCACGGCGATGTAACCGTCGATACTGTAGACGACGGCTTTCTGATCGCTATCTCCGGTCTAGGGAACGGTACGGACAACGGCCCTTATTCTTGGTCATGGGATTCCCCCATGATCGAGGAGACCGAGGAAAACGAGGTTTCAACATCCTCCTCAGTCGCTGCTGTGGCATCGGACGGTGATAGTGAGACGGTTGGCAACACGATCAGCGGGGGCGCCCTGAACCGCTCTGCTATCGCTGCAATGTCGATCAGGCCAGTTCAAGAGATCGATGCAGACGTTGACAGCTTTCTCCCGACCGTAGCGGCAACCGTCGATGTCATCGTCGATGTGGACAGCGCGGTTGATTCATTTCTCCCGACCGTAGCGGCCACTCTCGATGTTGAAATAGATATCAATTCCGCTGTCTCGAGCTTCCTTCCAACGGTCGCTGCAGCACTCGACGTGCAAATTGACATCAACAGCGCAATCTCGGCTGGGTTGCCGACTGTCGATGCTGCAATCGCTTCGTCGATCACCCTTACTTCTGCGGTCTCGAGCTTTCTGCCAACTGTCGATGCAGCCGTCACGGTACCGGCGGATATCAACGCCGCGGTTGCCAGCTTCCTTCCCACGGTCACAGCGGCCGTCACGGTACCGGCGAACGTCGATGTTGATGCGGTGGGTTTCCTGCCGACTGTCGATGCTTCGATAAGGTCGCTTACAGACATTAATGGCGCCGTTTCGTCGTTTCTCCCTCTGGTCTCTGCAGCGATCACGGTACCGGCCGATATCAACGCCGCGGTCAATGGTCTCTTGCCGCTGGTCAATGCGGTGATCGACAGTGGAGAGGCAGAGCGAGAGATCGAAAATGGACCGGGAATTAGACAAGATGATATGAAAGTCGATATGATGCGGGCGATTGTTGCTCAGCAGGCAATCGATGACGAAGAGATGGTTGAAATCATGCCGGCACTTGCTGCCGTAATTGCTCAAATCTAGAGGGAAACCTATGGCAATTCGTCTTTACAACGCAGCAGCCGAAGCAGCAGCCGATGCAGTTGTTGACCTGGTGGACGCCGATGCGGCTGCGGGCAGGGTCGAGATCCGGACAGGAGCTCAGCCGGCGGTTAATGCGGTCCTGTCAGGGACTCTGCTGGCATCGATCGATTTTGATGATCCAGCTTTCGGCGCGGCTTCCGCATCTGGATCGGGAGCTGTCGCTACTGCCGCAGGCTTGCCGAATGAGGATGCAAGCGCGGATGCTACCGGGACGGCTGGATACGCCGCTGTTCTCGATGACTCTGGCGACATCATCTTTACTGGCTCTGTCGGGACGTCAGGCGCTGACTTCAACCTGTCCACGCTCAGTATTGTAACGGGCCAGCCGGTGAGCCTCGAGAGCATGACGTACACTCAGCCGCAGACCTGACATGATCAAGCTCGGCCTTCATCCGGTTGTCCCGTGGTGCTTGGCCTCTGCTATCGTGTTCTGTCTGCTGGTCTACGGTCTAGTTCGCTTGTTCTGGTAAATCGGCTAAGGTTGCCCTCTGACGCAACAAGGGGGCAGTCATGCCGTACAACGTACCCGCAGGATTATTAGCATTCGGCGCTGGCGCTGGTGGTTTCGGTGGGGCTCCTGGTGGGCTCGGCGGATCATTCGCCAACGTTCTCGGCGCTATTCAGCAAGGACAGCAGCAACAGAGCCAAGGCCGCGATCAGCAGCTCGAGCAGATGTTGCAGATTGCGCAGTTTGAACGGGAGGTTCAGGCGGCCGAGGCTGCCAAGCAGCAGCAACAAGCTCAGGCGCAGCAGTCGGCCGAGCTCCGGCAAGAGATCCCGCCGGAGCTCCAGCAGCTCTTTGATGTGGATCAAGACACGGCCATCTCGAGGGCGTTCCCGGAAGCACCTGGCGCTTCGGATCGGTTCCGGACGGTGGGCAACCAACTTTATGACATCTCCGGAGAGCAGCCAGAGCTTGCAGCGACCGCGCCGCGCGCTCCCGGAAATCCGATCCCGGTCTTTGACCCAAAGACACAGCAAACCCGTTACGTTTCTCCCCAGGAGGCTGTTGGGCAGACACCTCCCCCTAAGCAAGGCATCACGATCGGCCCAGATGGAACGGTGCAGATCGGCGGCCAGGCAACGCCGCTCGGCCGCAAGGCTCAGGGAGAGATTGAGACCACGCTTATCAATACCGGCGAACGCCTTGGTCGGCTGAACGAGATCGAGGCTCGTTTTGATCCTCGCTATCTGCAGCTCGGCGAGCGCCTTGGCCAGACCGTTGCAGGGTGGAAAGACAAGGTGGGCCTCCTTGGTGAGGACGAGCAAGCAGCTCTCGCCGACTTTTCGGGGTTCAAGCAAGCTGCGTTTGCCGATCTCAATGCCACCTTGAAAGAGCTCTCCGGGGCCGCGGTAACCGAGCAAGAGGCCACGCGCCAACTGGCTGTTCTTCCGAACCCTGGCGAAGGTGTCTTTGACGGCGACAGTCCGGCCGTGTTCCAGCGCAAGCTCGGCAACGTGGTGCAGTTCGCAAGGAGTGCTCAGGCCAGGCTGAACTACATCCGGACGCAAGGCCTCGATCCCGGTAAGAACTTCGCCAACATCAAGCTGAGCCAGATGCCGGGACTGATCGACAAGCGCGGCAAGGAGCTTGAGAAAGAGTTTCTCGATCAGGGATTGCCGCCGACCACGGCGCAACAGCTCACTGACCAGCAGCTCCGGCAAGAGTTTGGATTGTAGACCATGCCAACCTATTCTGATTTCCTTCTAGGCGGTTCAGCTCAGCAGCCCGCCAGGAGGCAACAGCAGCCTTTAGGCGGCGGGTACTCCTCCAGACTGCTTGGAGGCGTCACAGCAGCCCCACAAGTCCAGGAAGAGGAGGAAGATCCAGGCATCCTGTCTAGAGCTGGATCGGCGCTGGGTGAATTCGTTGCTAAGCCAGCGCTCGATCTCCGAGACATTGTCCAACAGGGCGTGCAACCTTCAGAGCAATTTCCTTACTTCCGTCTGCCTGAGTCGGTGGGGGAGCGAGCAGAGTCCACGTCTGCAACGGCCAGGCAGATCGCACCGTTTGCAGTTGGTGGACCTGCCGGAGGAGCGTTTGCCGCGGGCGCTGGTGGTGTGGCCAGGCGCATTGGCGGCGAGGCTTTGGGCGCATCGATTGCAGACTTCGGCCAGCAGGCACAAGAAACCGGCCAAGTCGACCCATTGCAGAACCTGACGGCGGCCGGACTTGGTGCTGCTGGTGGCGCTGCCGGCGAGGCCGTGGGGGCCGGGATAACTGGTTTCTTAAATAGGAGGGCGGCGCGTGACCTTGACCGTCTTGATCCTGCTCAAGTCCAGCAACTTCGTGGACAGGCTCAAGAACAAGGCGTTCAGCTGACGCCTGCCGAGCTTACCGGATTGCCATCATTAGCCGCTCAGCAAAAGCTGTTGGGGAACGTTCCCGGTGCTGGTGATGACTTGGGGGATTTCTACCGCGTTCGTGCGGAAGAACAGATCGAGCCGGCTGTTGAGCGCTTCCTCGGAAGCATCTCGGATTTCCAGGGTGATGAGGCTGCTGGTGAGCTGACTCGGGCGGCAGCAACGCGTGCGCAAAATACCGTAGCTCAGATGAGATCTGACGCGGCCAGGCCGTTGTATGATCGGGCTTTTGCTGAAGCTCAGCCGGTCAACACAGATCCGGTAATGGCCACAATCAAGAATGCAAAGGCACGGTTCCCTGGGACCGGCGAAGTCAGCAAGACCTTGACCAAGGTTGAACGCCTTCTGACAGATCAAGCCGACGACTTTGCATTGCCTGTTACCGATATCTCGGTTCTTCATGGCGCAAAGATAGAGATCGACCAGATGCTTGAGGGCGTGAACGTCGCCAAGCGTCTAGGGCGCACAACGCAAGCGCAACTGACGAACGTAAAGAGCAAGCTTGTCCAGGCAATGGATGAAGCCTCGCCGGCATATGGCGAGGCCAGAGCGGTGTTTGCTGATCTGTCCCCAGGCGTAGCGCGTGTGCGTGAGGGCGTTGCCGGCACGATTGCCGATCTGCCAGACCAGCAATTGCGTACCGTCGCCTCGCGCTTGTTCGACAAGTCCAAGATCTCTCCTCGATCGGTTACCGAGGCCAAGCGGCAGTTGCAGGGTGCGGACCCGGTTGCATGGCAGGCTATCAAGCGTAGTTTCCTCGAGGATGCCTGGATCAAGGCCGGCACTCAAACCCTGGGGAGTCAGGGGGCTCCGGTGAACCAAGGGGCCAAGTTCCGCAAGGCTATGCTCGGCAATGCACGTCAAATGCAGAACATCAAGAATGCTTTGGAACCTGGTGAGTTCACGGCGCTCAACAACCTGTCTCAGGTTCTTGAGGCGTCAGGCCGAGTAAAACCGATTGGCTCAGATACGGCTTGGAACCAGGAGGTTCTGAGAGCTCAGAAGAGTATGGCCCGAAGCCCGTTATCGCGGGTGATAGGGGCGCTTAATCCGAATGTCTTGCGCGATGTGTCCAACTACATGGACCAAAGGGGTTTCGTGGCGGAGTCGGAACGCCTTGTTGGTTTGATCACATCCCCCAATGGAATTGAGTTTCTTCGTGAACTGAAAAGAGTGTCGCCAAATCCCCGGATAGGCTCGGCTCTCATCGGGTATGCCGCCGGCGTTGGCTCCGCTCCAGAACCGGAGGCGCCGCAAAATGTGCCAGATGCCCAAGGCCTACCTACAGGACAACTGGAGCAACCTGGGGCTGGAGGAATGGCCGCCTTGGCTCCCTATCTGCAAGCTCAACAGGAAGCTCAGGCGTCTGCTAGCCAACAGCAGCAAGCGATCCTTCAAGAGCTCGCAGGAATCCGATCCGGACTTGGAGAGCAGCAGGCAGCGCAACAGGCGCCTCAACAGCAGGCCGAGCAGCCACCTCAGCAACCGCCAGGAATAGATCCACAGCAAGAGATGGTGCTGAGACAGCAGGAAATGCAGATGCGCCAGGTCGAGGCTGCACAGCAAATGGAGATGCAGCAGGCTCAGGCAGACCGCCAGCAGGCGCTGATGGAGCAGCAGCTAGAATTGCTACGGGGCTTCGCCCAACGCTCTGAGCGTCCAGCAGAGCCTCGGCGATCGGGTAAAAAGAAGGCTACGGTGCGCCGCGATGAGTTCGGCCGCATGTTGGAAGCTCTCATTGAGGACGCGGAATAATGGCTGACAATCTAAATCTGACCTTGCTTGATGCCAACGTGCCATCGGCAACTGGTGGGCCGACAAATGCTGATGGGACAGAGTCCGGCGATCTCATTCGAGCTCAAGATTTAACTACAGGGATCAAGACTCCGGCCAATACTGCTCTTGCGGCGATCCAGGTGGCTTTCAATGCTCTGAATGGCCAGGTAACCACGGCCGAGGGGCTTATAGCTGCCGTCCAGTCTTTATCTGCCGCAAATCAGTCTGCTGCAGCCGTCAATGCTGCTGCCATCGCAATCAATGTCCAAGAAATTACAACCATCGAGAATAGCCTAATACCAGGCCTAACCTTGAACGGAACGCCGCTATTATTCCAGCCTGACAACACGGCGGACGTAAGCGGAAGTACGATCACTGGCTTGCCGGCGGCGGGGCTGATCCAGGCTTTCTATGCCTATGAAGTCACTACCGGCGGTACCGCTTTTGGCGTCAACGTCATCGCTGGCGATTTCATCGTTGCGACTCAGCTCAACCCCAGCCTAAACACCTCGCAAACCGGCGATTGGGTTGTCTTCAGCGGTGCGCAAAGACCTTCCGTTCTGACAGTAGCTCAAGCCTTGTTGCTTCAGAATTTCTCAAGGGTTGGTGGCCGCTTCGATTGGAACCAGAACGTCTTTGTCAATGAAGCGAATGTACAGGCGTCGGACCTTCCTGCAACTGGTGTGCCTTTGGCCTTGGCATACAGTGATGCAACCACAGACCCCGCACAGGCTACGGCTCGAACTCGATTATTCTCAAATCGGGCTTTGCAGCTATCGAATATCAGTGATGCCGGCGGCGTTCTTGCTTTAACGCTGCGAACTGAGGTCAATAGTTATAGTGGCTTCGCGCCAACCCTAACGAGCATAGCTATTGAATTTGGCGGATCTACTTTCACGTTCCCACTCAATCAGCAAGCCGATCTAGACACGATCAAGACGCTGAAGCTGACTATTCCTGCTGCTGACTATTCAGCAACAAAGAACGTCAACGCAAACATCACTCTAAATTACAATTACAGCGGCGCTCATTTTGATGGTTCGGTCACTATCCTTGCTTTGGTATTCAGCAACACAGGACCGCTTCATGATGCTGTATTGGCCATTGCGGCGACTGAAGCCAACGCCGTGCAAAACGCACTTACACCCAGGATTGAAGCCCTAGAGTCAGAAGTCGCGACGGAAGAGGGTATCAACAACGTCCCCCGCTTTGAGGAACGGATATCACCTCTCTTTAGGTTGAACGGTCGCGAGGTGAATGCGAACGAAGCATACTTTGCATCGTCTCAGCCAGCTAACCTGGCCGCGATGACCAGGGTTTCACCTGAGCACAGCACCTTTACGGCGACAACTACGACGGTCTATGTGGGCGTGCCTGGATCGGACGGCAAAACCCACATTCTGAGGAACACCACCACCTCGGTGGAACAGACGCTCACTCCCGGTGCTGCCCAGGGTGACGCCAATCTGTCGGTGGTATCAAGTTTCGCGAGCCTCTTTATCTATGAGGTCACAGGCATCGCCGTTGATGATGTTCTGCAAGTTGTTGATGCGACTGTCGAAACGTTGGTCAAATGGCCGTACGACTTAGATAATCTTCAGCAAGAAGCTGATACCCTCAGGTCTCTCATTGACAACCTTGCGATCAACAACCTTCCTCCTGGGACGCTTGACTGGCTCCTTCATATTCTCATCACCGAAGAGGCAAACCCGACCCTTCAGCCGACGTCTTTCAACTTTCTGTCAGGGGACGGAAGCCAGCCTTTAGCTTCAATTGAAACCTCGCCCAATGCCTTCAGCTCAGGTCTAAAGACATCTGAGGAAATCCTCCCCGATGGCCAGACACTTGACGGCCTTACTGGTCGCAAGATCGCTTATGCGCCGGCCTTCCATGCTGCATCTGTGGCGGATGTCGTGTCGGCGGTTAATTCTGGTGGGACGGTTACGCAGGAGATCGTAAGGCGCAACGGTGCCGTTTACGAGGCTTCCATTAGGATACCTGGCCATGGTGCTGGATCGCGAACTGCAATCCGGTACCCATCCCCTGCAACAAGAGTGTCCGGAGAAGGTATCTGGCAAGACATTCCGACGCTCACCTTTAGGAACGGCATACCAGTTCCAGAAGCTGACGAGCTGTTTTTCACTCGAAACCTTCCCCCATCATCGAGAACCTTGACGATTCAATATCGTGGCATCGCCAATGGTAATGTATTCGGTGCTGCGCAAACAACGCTTGCAAATGTGGGTGCCGGGGCTGGTGAAACCGCAACAAGCTTCGTTCTGAACGATGGCGGTGAAACCGCAACTGTCGAGGTTCGATGGTATCCCAACGGACGCATAAGGGTATCGGTCACAGAGCGCGTTAATGCTGGCCTCCCGACGATTAGCAGCGTCCAAGTGATCCTGTCTTGGACAGAGCAAGTCACGACGCCAGCGCAGGCTGATGGACTCCGGCGCGTTGTGATCGCGGACTATATCCCCGACGACACGCAATTATTTATGTTTGCTCCGGAGGATGATTCATCAAACAGGGATGCAAGCAGCACCCTTCACATAGCGACGCAAAACGGGGTTTGGGACACTCAGTTCACCTATGATGCTCTGTTCGGTTCGAACAATTCAGGGGCTTTAAGAATAGCTCGAGATGCGGTCGCGCCCGGAGCTCCTGATCCGATTTTTTATAACCATAGGGGCGTTGCTCTCAGAGAGGATCTAGCCGCCAGCCTATTTAACGTCAGGGCTCAGCCAAGGAACGGATTGTTTAGAGCTATCCAGGGAATTCAGACGGTCGCGCAGTTCAGCACGCCAGTGAAGTTTCCAAAGCGTTCTACCGTCACGCAAGCAACCCGTAATATCGATTTATCGGATCTTGATGAGATTATCGAGGTCGATACAGGAAGCGGATCGGTGGCGCTGAATATTTTGACCAATGCAAGTTTGTCCTTGCCGATAGGTTTCCAGTTCGAAGTGGTGGCGACAGGCCCCAACAACACGACGGTAAACGCGGTAACTGGCGTGACTCTTAACGATGTTGCAGACGGAAGCGTATCTGTGACCGGTTGGGCGTCCTTCATTAAATATTCGGTCGATGAATGGCGGGTGCGAGGCGACCGAGGATCGGTGACTTAGTAAGGAGAAAGATCCATGCCAGTAGGGAACCGCTACAACAGCGTTGACCGGTATAACAGTGACTCAAGATACAATCAGAACAAGGCCGCACACCATGGCGGCGATGCTCTGACCTTAAACACGATCGTCGAAGGTGCGGTTGGTCCGGATCAGCCTCCTGTAACCTTGGGCGAGTGCTTGAGGATCATGCTTGCGGTTCTCGCTGGCCATGACACTGGAGCCAATATCAACAGTAGGGAGGCTACGTTCTACGCTCCGGACGGAGTCACAGAAAGGCTGAGTGCAACCTTGGACGGCCGCGGCAATAGAGAGAGAACCACACTCAAACCGAATGCCAGGCAAGGTTAATGAGTTGGACCGTTGGCCAAGCCGAGTCCTATGGCTTCTTTGGCCAAGGGTTCTTTGGGCTAGGCCTTCTCGAGCAACAGGCAACAGAAGGTGGCGCAGGGGGAGGAGTTCATCACCTAAACGAACGTGTAACGATGCGAGCTCAACAAAATCTTGAGCGTGTCCGAAGGGAAGCAAGGAGAGCCAGGCAAGAGGAAGAGGATCTAATCCTCGCTCTGCTAATGGAGGACTAAAAATTGCCCGCTAAACTGATAGAGCTGCTGTCATCACATGCCGGATGGATGATCATCCTCGTCGTTGTGGTGCTCATGATCGGCCCAACTGGCATCATGGCAGTGATCGACCGCGTTCTGCCGCCTCCTGAGGTTGCGGCGGTAAACAATGTTGGAACGGAGGTTGGTGAGCTCAGGAGATCAAACAGCAAGAAGATCGACCGCGTCATTGATGACCAGCTGGACCTCATAGACGCCGTCAGGAAGCTGACAGACGAGCTCAACGAGTCAGCTCTCATGTTCATCCGCATGGAACGCCGCGTGGCATCTCTAGAGTCCTGGCGCGCGTTCCTGGGGACGCCTATGCGTCGAGACCCTCAAAATCGATGGCTGACCAGTCCGGAGGGTACGCCTTAGAGCACAGCTCGAAGTGCGGGCCATCTAGAAACACCCTAGTCATCTTGTCGCTCTCGTAGAGCCTCTGCTTGAACGCTAGGTATTCAGACTGTGCCTGTTGAGCGCTCTGGTACCGGTTCAAGTCGACAGCCCAAGCGCCTCCCCAACGGATCGTTACGCCGAGCTCGAGAGCGGCCGCTCTGAACGCATCTGCAATTGGATAGAAGAACGGCCAACCGGATTGGTAGGTTCCCAAAGCAAAAGGAGAGATGTCAATTGCATGGCCGATCAGGTGTAAGCTCTTCATGGTCTGGCTTCTGCCGGCCGCGACGTGCTCTAGCTGAGCATCGAGCTCACGTTTTCCGCAGGTAATGCCGAAGTCAACTTCGGTGATCTGCAGAGCTCGGTTGGCAACCTGGATAAGGGGCTCTTTGACCGTGTTGAGGTGGGCTTGGCTTGTGCTGCTGAACTGGTGCACCGTCATTTCTTGAACAAATCCTTTGCTACGTCCTTGTTGAAGCCGAGACGCTCGAGGGCTTTGCTGCCGAACCAAAACGACAGCGTGAGAAGATTGAGTTTGAAGATCATGTCGATGATATCGACGGGCTGGTTTGACCAGATGGCCAGGCCGAGGCCGATCGCGGCGCCGTAGGTGATCGTTGGTCGGACGCTGGAGCGATAGATCTGAACTGCGGGGTGAACCTGGTCGCCTCGGCCTTCGTAGTCGATCACGAACTGGCGAAAGTCATTCTGAGCGCGTGACGCTTCGATCGCGAGTTCGCGCTTTGCATTGGCGCGCTGTTCCGGATCGGGGATGTAGGACAGGGCTTTATCGAGGAGTGGTCCAATGATGCCTGAGAGCATTCTTTCCTCCTTCAGGCTTGGGGAAGGCGAGACCGTAGTCGATCGCCTTCCCTTCGCCTGAGATCAACCAGAAGACGGCTAGCCGTAGGCCGGCCGTCCGTGGAGGATCATGGAGGAACGGGACACAAAAAGCTAGTTTATCAGCCTCTTGTTGCCCAATGCGGCCGAGACCGCTTCATCTTCTTTGCTCCAGACCTCCGGCAAGCTGCCGGTATGTCCCTTGGGTGCGAGCTGAAAGATGACGTTGGGAGGGTCCGTCTGCTCGTCAATGATTAGCTCACGGTCCGTTTCGTTACAGTGCTCACGGACCGCGCAACGGAACGCCTCGAGCTGGTGATCATTGTTGAACGTAGGGTCGAGAAGGGCTTCTGCCTCGAGGAGACAGAACTCATGCTTTCGAAAGCACCTGATAAGGCTCTTGTAGTACGGGTGCAGCTCGGTATAGGGACGAGCAAAGGTGAGTTCGTAGGAGCTCATCGTCTAAACCTTGACACGCCGAATAGGTACGCAAAAGCGTCGGATTGGTGGCCTCCGCTGAGATGATGATTAATGCCGCCATTCGCCGCACCTCTAAGAGCATCGGCTTGCCTGAGCCGGGCTTCTTGTTCGCGCCTTTGCTGGAATTTTTGGTCTTGCTCTCTGGCCGCGGCCTCATCATTACGGTGCCGGCGAGCTTGCTTCACGTAGGCGGTATCAAGAGGCTTATCCTCGTATGAGGTCACCTCGTAATCCCCTTCGATGATTAGATCGGTAGACATTGTGTTTACTCCTGGAGCGTCCAGCACTCCTGAATGCGCATGGTATGGGCTGGCTTAGCCATGAGTCCACATGTTTGCGCAAAGGCGCGCTCTTCTGCTTGGGTTAGACTGACGGCTTTGATGGGCGAGGGCCCTTCATTGTCGCCAAAGACGAAGAATTCACTTTTGAATTGTCCGTCTTCTTGGGGCGTCATCACCTCGACGGTAACGAACCAATTAAGCTCGACTGACATGGTTGATCTCCGGTGGGGTAGCGGGCCGGTACCCGCTACCCGTGGTTTCTAGCAAAGTATTTCGTCGTCGTCCTCGTCTTCGTCTTCTTCCTGATCATCCTCGAGCTCGTCAGGCTGAGCCTCTAAGCCTTCCTCTTCCGTAGGTCCTGAGAGCTCCTGATGGCGTTCAATGAACAGAGGGTTGAGATCCTCCCTCAGGGCCGTGTGAGCCTCAGATTGATCAACAAGAGCCTCATTGAACTCCTTGTGCAGATCGCGCAGGTCGCTGACGTCATCAGTTCTCTTGATGATCTGCTTCAGGTCTCGAGTGAAAGCAGTCTTGCCGAGCTCCTTGCCTTTGAACAGGATCTTCATGCGAGGTGCTCGCTTGGGCTTCTCGGTTTCCGGTACCGCGTCCGGACCGTCGTCATCCCCCTCACGCTCATCGTCGTCTTCCGCCGGCGGCGTCACGTCCTGCATGGTTTCAAAGTTCGGTTTCGCCTTAGTCGCCTCCTGAGGCTCTGGAGGCAGAAGACCGTCATCGAAGGTCGCGCCCATCATGGCGTCAGGTACGGCCAGGTTGGCCAAGCGCCGGCTGGCAACCTCCATGATCTGCGTCATGGGCGAATAAGCCCACACAGTCGAGTTCCTGGGATGGCAGGAGCGGAGCAGAATCTTGGGCGTTGAAATCCTCTTGTCATCGTGCATGAGGGCTGTAGCGATGATCCAAAGGCCTTCCTCGTCCTTAGCCGTATAGGTCGCAACACTGCGCATGATCGGGTTGCCATCATCATCTGTGCGCTTGCCGGCAACAGTCTTGAAGTTGCCTTCCACAGCGTTCCAAGCATCCACCGTAGGGCCATGCTCAAACTCGACATGCTTGACCTTGCCAGAATTGAGCATGATGCCGCGCACCAGCTTGCCATAGTAACCAAGAGTGTCATAAACTTTGTAGGTGCACGATGCGACCTCATAAGGGTCCATTGACCAGTTCAGCGAGCGCCGGATGATGGCGAAACAGAGCTGAGGATCGTTTTTCAGATGCTTCTGAGTCATCTGATTCTTCGGATTGGCCATTTCCCTAGCCATTTCCTTGAAGAACTCACGCGTAGGCGGATCGAACATAATCCGCATGCCCTTAGGCATTCTGCGCAGTTCTTGCGCGGTAAAGATGGGCTCACCACCAAAGGGCGCAGCCTGCATTTGCTGGGCGACCTGGATGTTGCCCGGCTTCGTGTCTTCAATGTCCATTGGGTCGATCTCCAAAGGTGTTTCTGGAACTGCTATGTTACAGGATCAGCCGTCGACTTCAATAGGCCTTGGGCCATGACCTAGTCTGACGAGCTCGTCATAGAGTGCGAGGCATCGATTGACATCCTCGAGCGCACCGTGAGGTCCTTCGCGCGGCGCCATTTGCAACAGCTTCTCGCAGCAATCGTCCAGGGTACCGCCTTTGTCGTAGCGCCGTAGTCCCCACATGTCTTTGCAGGCCTTCATGGTGCAATAGTGCGGTATCCTCTTGACCTTCTCGGCCGTGTCGTCGTCGAGAAAGCGCTTGATCGAGATACGCAAAATACGCTTGTCGAAGTTGACATTGTGCGCGACCAGATAATCGCAGTTCTGGACTAGAGCGGTGATATCCTTAGCTGCCTGGACCATGTCTGTCCCGCGATCGTCCAGATAGGCTTTGGTCAATCCGTGGGCTTCGAAGGCCTTGGGCGCGCTCTCTACGGGTGCTGCGATGAAATCGTGATATTGGGCAATCACCTGGCTATTGTCGCGGATGATCACGGCCGCCGAGACCATGTAGGGCTGGCAATCGTCGCCAGATGGTTTGCCCCATACGGGTAGGTCTGTGGTCTCGTAATCCATAAATGCCATTTTCATTGTAATGCATCCTCGTCAAGGTAGGTGATTGTGATCTTGTCCTGATCCTCAAACGGACAATCGCTAAGGATCTCTTTGACCTTACCCAAGCACGCCGAGTGAGTGATGAAGCGCGTGAACGACAGATCACAATTAAGATCGAACAGAACTTCATCTTTTGACTCGATCGAGATCATGTAGCCGTTTCGTGTCTGCCTCTCCATGTGGGCTCCGGAAATCATCTCGGCTTTGTTGGCGTCGTTGATCAGGTCCTGGCGCTTGCACTGAAGCTTCTCGATTTTCCTTTGATGCTTTTGCGCTTTGGCCGAAAACCTTGCGGCCTTGTGGATGTGTTCCTCGAGGTCGCGATTGATATCGTCGATCCAGTCTTCATGCATGTCTCATTCCTCTTTGGGGGTTGGTCACTGCACCGATGGTACAGAACTTCGTGCCGAATGCAGGGCAAAACCTTGGGTCGCAAAGGTGATGCTGCGGTCTGGCGAGAAGCTGGTTTTCATTGCCGCTCTTAAGCATTCGGGTGATGTCCCGATGAGCGTGAACAGCAACGATCTTAGCGTGTTCCTTAGCCTCGGCCCTTGGTATGGGAATGACCTCGGCCTCTGGCTGCATCGCGTGTGATGCCACGCGCCGATAATAGCGAGCCTCTAGGGTGTCAACCGGAATTCCGTTTTCTTCCAGTATGTTGTCGTATGTCCCAAGCTGAGAGAACGGCGCAGGCCGGTTGCGTCCCGTCTTTAAGTCAGGGAGGCGACGGTTAAGTAAATAGAGATCAATCGTTCCGGTGACTTTGACTGTTCGAAGAACCCTTGCGAGCTTGTATCGGTATATTGCCTCAAAACCTTTTTCGACCAACACAGGCTCAGAGTCCGGCCGGTGATCGACGTGCATTTGCCGGGTAATCTTCGAAACGGCTTCGTGAGCATGATGATGGGTCGGGGTTGTGCTATCGGTTCCGACACTTCCAGACCTCCATAGTTCTTCAAGTTTGCTGCGCGCTACCTGCAGAGCGCTTATCTGCCTCCTACCGCCTCCATGGTCCCCTGTTTTCGATAGGGCGTTCATCAGGTACGCGTGCGCTTCATGAACCGATGATCCGACAACGGCGCCGACGTTCTGGCCTACCGGCTGGAGCTCAGGACAGAAGTCAAACGCCATCTTGTTGGACAGCAGCCAGTTTGCGCCGAACATGCGAGGGCAGAGCTCATAGGCCTGCAGGCTCGAGGATCGAAATTCAACATCGATTTCAGACATGAAATTTCTCTACCGCAAGCTTGCAATCCATCCCATAGATGACCTCTTTCGGTACCGCCTCGGCGACATTAGAAACCGCCTCGAGGCACTCAAACAAGGTACCAAATCTTAAACCGATCTCTATGGGGGTGACTCCAAGGCTGGTCACAATCCAGGATATGATGACCCAGGAATTAAGCATTTAGCTCACTCCATTTCATACCAAAGGCGAATGCAAGCCATCCAATGATGCCTCGCCGTCGCTGCTTGCGCGCCGGGAATGACATCTGGAATGCATGCTCATCTGATATCTCTAGTATCCTCTGTGTTACAGAGTAGAGCGTTGCCTCGTCAATGATGAACTCATCGCGGGTTGGGCCATCGTCGATGATGACCAGCTGCTGTTCACTCATGCGTATCTCGTAGTCACGCAGCGATAAAAACCCCTCATCAACACCAACGTGCACCGTTGCTCCTGCCAGGAGATCTTGGAGAAGCGCCAGGCCGCCTTCTGACTTGCGGGCTTCTCTGTAAGCGTCATGGATTGTTTCAGGCCGCTCAGCCTTCTCCAGAAAGCAATCATCGCAAATTGGCGTGGTTCCGAGAGCCGACATCAGCCTATCGTTGCCGATCCGGAAGTCGCATATTGGACAGATGCTCATTGTTCCAGAACCGCGTTGAGGTGGCGCGCCATGGTGCGCTGATGTTCTTCATATTGGGAGATATGGTTGAAGGTGATGAAGTGTTTTTGGCTGAAGGCGATGAACGCGATAATCAAGCACAGGAGCCAAATTATCGCGACAATAAGGGTTTTGTACCTGGTTTCCATAACTGATGTTCTCCGATTGATCTGCAACATTGATGATACATATTAATGCATCAGAGTCCACACCCTATCAACGAATGGCGTCCGGTTAGAGCGACGGCCAGAGCGTCGGCCTCCTCAATGCCGTCAACGTGGTATCCGTGCTTACGTAAAGCTCGGACCATGGCGCCGCCCTTCTTTTGTTGTGAACTGAACATGTGGTCGGCAATGAACGACTTAGCTTTGGCTTGGTTGACGTAGACGTGGGGCGATTGGATGCACTCCATAAGCTGCAGCAGGTTGCCGTGCAGGTGCAGGAGCGTCTTGGTAGAGGGCCTAGGATTGATGAACACATCTTCCGAGAAGACGACAGCCGGCCGCCAGTATTCGATCAGCTCGGTTATCAGTTCTCGAAAGCACGAAAGGCGACGATCGCCGCTTAGGTCGACCTCGCCGCTCCGATAGACGTCCCCATAGACGACAGCCCAACCTGTCTTGGTTGCGATGTCGAGGCCTAGAAAGACGTCTTCGAAGCTTAAACCTGGCGTCACTCGACCAGCGAGAAATCTTCGGCCGTTGGAACTGTCGGCGCCTTGGCGCGCTTCGTCTCAACGACCTGGACTTCACGAGCCTTGCGCGTGCCGCCGGCCTTGGTCTGAACGGTGCGTGTGGTCTTCTTCTTGCGCGCCGGCGGCTTCTTATCGGCGGCCTTCAATGGCTCGGCAGCCTTTGCACGGTCCATCCGATCTTTGATGATGGCCGCATCCGGAAGGCCTTCGCGCTTCTTGGATTTAGCGCCGGCTTTCTTGATGCCTTCCTTGATGGCCTCGGCCGTGCCGTGCTCCTTGTCGTCATGGTAAAGCGACGGCTGATCCTTGGCGGCCGCGGGCCTGGTGGTCTCCTCGAGGTGCTTGCCATTGTTCACAAACGCAATCTTCACGGAGCCGTGAGCTGCTTCAATGAACGAGAATGCATCCTCTGCGTCTTTGGAGATCGATACCTTGCCCTCAAATGTGGTTTTGTTGGCGATGACGTTGCCAACGCTGCCGTCAAGCACAGTCCTGCCATCCGCGGCAATCACGTCGCAGCAGTCACCTACGACCTTGTGAGCGATGATGGCAGCACGCTCGATCCAGTCGCGCTGGTTGGCCTCGTTCATCTTCGCAAACAAGCCGGGCATTTCTTTAAAAGCCGACAGGACCTCATCACGAACTGTATCGACCAACGTTGACTTGGCCGCTTCAACTCCAGTCTTCTTTGGCATAGAAATTCCTTCAATTTAGCCAGGTGGATTGGGGGACTTTAGGCTCATGCAACAGCACGTCCAGCATGAACATAAAAGCTATCGTGACGATATGCATGCACACCCAAAAAACCATGGCCAGGCAGATGCACAGAAGCAATATCAGGGTGTTCTCAACTATTTTTGCCATCTTCGCACTCATAGTAAGCGTCGGCGAGGATAAGAAGAGTTGAAATCAACAAGTCGTCTTGAGTTGATCGAATGCGATGAAGGGTCATTCGAGTTATGCCGGACACTCTAGACACCTCTGATATGTTGGTGTCAGGATCTCTTATCCAATCTCGGATATCTTCGACGATGGCTTCTAGCAATGATTTGTCAACGCGAACATCTACCGTTGTCTTGGCGTCTACTCTAAAAGTTATGTCGGGCATTGTTCCCTCCTGATTGATCTGCCGTTCATTGATGGCATCAGCTCGTTACAAGGTCAATATGCTTGACATGGGACATTGCACAACGGCACTGTGGAAACGAGGTTGGTTACCTTGGTGTTCAATCCAAACATGGGTCATAACAATGAAAGAAATTCACGCTATAATGGTTCCTCCGAGAGGCGCTTGCTCTGCCGCAAGCTGCCCATGTCTTGCCCGTGCTTCAGGTCTAACCAGCCGGCAAGCGTCTCTCGAAGGAGCCTGATTGCATGTCTGGGTGGATCAAGCTGCACAGACAGATATTAGATTCAGACGTTGCCCAAGATCCGCTTGTACTCACCGTTTTTATTCACCTCCTCCTCGGTGCATCTCATAAGCAGACCACAGTCACATTTCGCAACAATGGATGTTGGCTCGAGGCGGGTGAAATCATGATCACAGTGAGGTCATTTGCAGACCGTTTGGGCGTCAAAAAGAATCGGATTGAGCGCGCTTTATCGGTCCTAAAAACGTCGGACAGCATCCGGACAGAAAGCCGGACACCCGGATTGAAGGTAACTATCTGTAATTGGGGGCTTTATCAGGACTTTCCAAAAACAGGCCGGACACCCAATTTCAAAAAAGCCGGACAGCAACCGGACACAGAACAAGAAGATAAAGAAATACAAGAAGAAGATTCCCCCCTTTTCAGCCCCCCCCAAGGGGGGCGGGAAAATAACCATTCTTCAGAAAATGGATCGAAAAAGAGACCGCGGCGGAAGCGCCTCGGTTACCAAGCCCCAACCACTCAAGAACATGGAAAGGCAATTCTCGATGGAATCGCAGCAAGAGAACGTTTTGCGAGATCTGATTACCCTGCTGAAGGGCCTTATGATCTCAGTGAGAGTCACCAACCCGATGGTGATGAGAGATCCGGACTCGGCAATGCAGGACCTGGCAACGATATGCTTGCCATTCCCTCCCGACGTGATCGGACGAGTGATTCATGATTTCAAGTTTTGCGAAGATCCTGTTTGGCCAACCGGCAACGCAATGCTGTGTGCTCTCGAGGATGCTGCTCGAGTTGATCACAAGCCAATCGCTCATAGTCATGCTCAGATCGAGGGCCGTAGCGTCGACCCGAACGAGCATTTGACGAGCAAGATTGAACGCGCCATGCGCTCCGAGGGCGGCAAGTTCGCTCTCAAGGTCGGTTATGCAAAGCAATTGATCCTGGACATTCAGGAGGGCGTGATCACTCCGGAAGAGTGCAACAACCATGGCTACCGGGAAGCCAAGTCGAAGGCCTACCATGAGCGGGTGATGCTCACCAAAAAGCTCAAGGACAAATTTAACAAAACATCATTCGATCGCGCCATCATCAGCCTGTCAGAGCGATACGACAGCGAAAACGACTATCTTGTGAAGATTTGGTCATGAGCGTGCAGGAAGCCGAATACAGGCGCGAGCTCGAGCAGTTCTTTGACGACAACGAAAAACGATGGACGATGCAGGACCGCGACAACAAGCGCGGTCGCATCAACGCCGCTCTGCGCATCGTGGTCAAGTTCACGTTCGCTGATTTCTCGGCGGCGATAAGGGCTTGGGATCGAGACAAGCCTGAGAAATGGCCGTCACCAGGACAATGGAGCTCAACTTGCGCCGAGATGTTTCGCGACAGGACTGGCAACGATCCGGATCGGCCGAGGGGCGAATCTGGGTCCAGCAACAACTTGGGCGGCTACAACTTCCAGCAGATCATGAGCACCAAGGAAGGCCAGGAGGCAAAGTCCGCCGGGCGGCCGCACAGCTTTCTGATGGACGTCAAGTCCGGACGGATACCGGTCTCGAGCCTCACCTTCCGGGCATGATAGACCGTCTCGGCAATTGGGTGCTTGCGATCATTTTTGCCGCAACCCTGGCATTTGGAGGCGGGATAGGTACAGGTATCGGCCTACTCGTTTGCCATGGCTATTATCAGAAACACATTGTTGACTGATTGTAGTTACAACAGTTAATCTGCGAACGAGATCAACCAGGAGCAAACACGATGAAGTTCAAAATCACCAACTTGCGTGCAGTCGAGCTGGCGGAAACCGAAGACGCCAGAATCACGATGATCATGGGAGGAAATGAGGCCGGCAAGAGCGCCGTCATGAATGGCCTTACCGCCGCCTTGATGGGTGATCCGACCATCTACGGTGCGACCAACACCAATCGTAAAAACGTTGTGAGGCATAAAGCCGGCAGTGCGTCGGTTTTAATCCAACACGCCATGGGCGGCGAATGCGGTATATCATGGCCTGGAAGGCCGATCACACAGCTACCGTTACCAACGGTCAGTGCTGTGACTTGTGGTCTCGAGGACCCGGCCGACGCTGGAGACAAGAAGGCCTGGGTGAACTTCATCCGCATGATCTGCGGCGGAAAAGCTAAGATTACCGGAAGGATGCTGCGGGAGCGCCTCGAGGCTCTTCCAGGCCAGAACAAGGGGCTTGTGGACACCGTCATCAAGGGCGTGAAGAGCTCCTACGATGGAGAATACGAGCTCTGCCACCAGCGTGCGCTCGAGGCTCGCAGGACCTGGACACAGGCGACTGGCCAGACGTTCGGCACCTCAAAGGCTGAAGGATGGCAGGCGGATTACTACGAGGAGGCGATGGACGAAGCCAAGATTTCGGCTGACATCGATGCGCTAAACGTTCTGCTTGGCAAGGCCGACATAATCGAAAAGGTTGGTGGTGCCAGCACCAAGGTGTTGGAGAAGGAGATAACCGACTGTGGCCGCAAGATGACCGAGCTGCAGCACGTCATAACCACACAGAAGACGTTGGTGGATCTCCAAACGGCCGAGCTTTCCAAGTATCCTCCCTGTGAGCCGTGCCCTTGTCCGCACTGCGGTGAGCCTGTCTATGCGCTTCCTAATGGCGCCGTTATCAAGCGTCCGGATTATGGATTCGGAACCCCTGAGCACAAGGCGCTCGTCAAATCACTCGCCGATGAAAATGAGAGGCTGTTGACCGCTAAGCGGGATCACCAGGCGTTCAAGGAGGCACGTTTGCATGCTCAAGGCGTGCTGGCGATGGTCAACAATGTGGTAGACGTGGACGATACACGGTCGCCAGAGGAGCTCAGAGGGGCCCTAGAGACCGCTAGGACGTGTTTGCAGGCAGTGAAGACCACCAAGGCCGCCTCGGCCGCCTACGATGCCTTCAGCTTCCACAGTGCGGCCAAAGAATTGCTTTCCCCGACTGGTTTGCGCCTCGATGTGATGCAGAAGGCGTTACCTGAGCTGCAGCAGCGCATCGACGATGTCTCGGAATATATCTTCCCGAAACGTCGTCTAACCCTTGAGATTGATGCCAAGGGCATTGATTTGATGTTCGATGGCGAGACCTATAAGAGCTTGACGTGGAATGGTGACCCTAATTCGTACAAGCTCCGCGTAAAATATCTGTTCCAGATCGTTCAGGCTCAAATGCTAGGTGATGATACACCAGTGTTACTGGATAGAGCTGATACCTTGGAAAAGAGGCACCTTGTGGGACTGTTGAAGCTGGTCAAGGATCGAAATCTGGTCGCTGTGATTGCCCGCACCATGGACGAAAAGCCGGCAAAGGATAAGCTCAAGGCTGCCGGCGTCGGCCTGTCCTATTGGCTCGAAAACGGAAAGCTGGAGGCGGTGTGATGGATAAAATCCAGACGATAATCGAACAACGCAAGGTTCACCGCACCCCGTCACATCTTCGTTCGATCGACGTTATGGCGGACGAAGTAGAGCGGCTACGAAAGATCGAGGACGCGGCATTGCGATTGATGGCCTATTGGGCTGTTGTTGGGGAGGATGGTCGACAAAACACGGACCACGGCGCCATTGACTATTTTGAAGACATGGTTCGAAACAACCCTCGGCCGAAGGATTCGGTGTGATGGCCAATGCACGAAGGGGGGTGCCTTTATCGAGAGCTATGACGTCCTGTTTGGCTGATAGTGGGGACGAACTTGGTGATTTGTGGCGCCGAGAAGATGGCCTTTGGTCGGTCGGAGGCCGAACGCAAAAGGTTTCCGCATTCAGAGACATCACAGTTTATGAGCTGGTTGTCAGAGGCTTGGTGGATGTCATTGAACGGGAGAAGGTTAGCCGACTGCCAACGGTAGTTCGTAGATCTCGAGAGGTGACGTGATGGCTGAGCGAGACGAGCAACTTGAACGAATTGAATGTATGTCAGACGGACTTTGGGAAGTGATCGAAGGTGAGAAGATCTGCGACGTCATTCCATCTTTGCTCAATGTTCTTTACGGCATGCTCAACGAATGCGAGTGCGGATGCGTATCAAACCGCATATCGAACTGCTTGATGGTCATCGGTGAGCATCACCCCCAACTGCTCAAAGATCTTGAACAAGGTTTGATCGATAAGAGCATTCGGGATGCTCTGATACCCAAGGACACCATACCAACCCCGACAAACGGAACGATCAACTAGGAGATCACATCATGCTTTTTTGGCCGTTCGGAGACACAGGAAAATCAAGGGGTAAATCCGGATCTCGCGCCGTCCGCTACAATTGGGATGCCCAGCGCATGGACACCTCGAGCTATCCCAAGCCGAAGGTATCGGAGCTCTACCAAGGCCTGTCTCGCCAGCAGTGGCGCCGTGGTGAGCTCCTCGACAGGAAGGAGGATCGGGCCAACGCCAGACTGCAGAGGTTGAATGATCGCATTAGTGGTAAGCGCACGCGAACCCTCGAGAGATTGAGCGCCGAGTGATGGACAGGTGGCAAGAGATCCAAGCTCTTGGTGATGCCCATGAGGGAACCCGAATGCATTGGGCGTCGGTTACAAAAGATGATCTTTGGTGGCTGATCGCCGAGGTCAAACGCCTTCGCAAGATCGAGGATGCTTTGCAAAGGTGGTGCGACAACAGCGAATTTACAGACTCAAATCTGATTGATGCTTTCTGCGACAGCCAGCCAAACGGCCTTGTAAGTTCCAACCCCAGGCCAGAGGGAGGCAATGACTGAATTCACGCTAAGGATGTTGGCGATGATAATCGGCACTGCGGTGCCGGTGCTGGCGGTGTGTTTTCTCGTTCTGTCAATGACTGAAACCCTAAGGTACCTAAGGAAAGGAAAGACCAAATGAACAGTGATAAGGCTGCTTCGTTAGCTAGAGATACTGCGATGAAATTGCATTGGCAGGGACGTCCGCCTCACGTGGTATTCGCTGCTGGTCTAGCTGCATATCGTATGCTCATGGCAGACGGCGAACCGGTCATTGATCCTGATCCGATCCCTGATCCTGCTCCCGATCCCGTCGATGATCGTAAGTTCCTGATGTTCCACAGCACCAACTATCGCGGCATGCCGAACCTGCGGAACTTTGGCTTTAAGGCCAAGCCAGATATCCACTACGAAAAGGCGTTCGGCCAAGGCAGTGTGATGACCGCAGTTCCTTCGGACAGCCATCTCAGGAAAATGGCCGAGGAATCGTCACAGGTCGTTGTGCTCGATATCGAGAACCGACTGAAGCAAAACGAATGGCAGATGACGCCATCCATCCTAGCCATGTATGAGCGCACGCTTGCGAACTTCAAGCTGTTCCATCCCGATAGGAAATCTAAGGTTTGCCTCTATGGCACCACAACCCGCAGGGAATATTGGAAGGCGCTGAGGGGCGAGGGATCATCGGACTATCGGAAGTGGCAGGCGGTCAACGATGGTCGGGCAACCTTGGTCAATCACGTCGATTACCTTATGCCGTCCTGCTACGCGCTCACCAACGACAAGAAAGACTTTGAAACGTTCTTCGTTGCTCAGATCAAGGAGGCCAGGCGCACGGGCCAGGGCAAGCCGGTGATCCCGTTCATTTGGAAATACTACCACTCGGCGGCCGTGGTCGACGGCATTGCGCGCACCAACATCAAGCCGGATATGTGGCGCCACATCTTGGACCTTTGTCACGAGCATGCTGATGGCTTGTTCTGGTGGTCGATCCAAGCTGAGAAAGAGGAGAAATGGGCTGATCTCGACATCTGGGATGCGACGCTCGATTTCATCAAGGATGTGCAAACGGGACAATAGGCTGGAATTTCGCATTTTTCCGGTCTAGGGTTCTTATGTCCATGGTCGTTTGGTTGGCTTTAGTGATCATCGAAATTCAGGGGGGCCTTGTGCTCCCCTAACTTTTATGGGGCTCGCATGTCGGTTATCTGCCCTGAGATCATCGAAATCGTCGTCGATAAGATCGCGCGCAAAGAGCGCATCATTGATATCGCCAGGTCGATCGGCGTCACTGTCCGAACCATTCAGATCTGGAAGAGTAACGAAGCCGTAGCAGGCGCTATCCTGGATCGGCGCATAGAGCTCATCGACGGGCTAAAGAGTAACATTGAAGCTATAGCGTTTGAGCAAGGAGCCTCGCCTCAAGTACGCTTGAAAGCATCCATGGAGATGCTGAAGGTCCTGGTTCCTGAAGAGTACGACCCAAGGATCAGATATCAGATCTGGCTGGATCGCCGTGACGAGCGTCTGCAGAAGGAGAACGAGGAGAAGGCCAGGCAGGCTCAGAAGGCCGACAATGACGAAGATCCAAGGGAAGGCCAGGCGCTCGAGGCGGCATTGGTCGAGATGATGGCCAGGCGCCGGCGCGCGGCTCTCAAGGTCGCCCAGCAAGCGGATGATTATGAGGAAGCGGGAAATGAAAAAGCCTGATTTCTGGGAGATAAAAGACAGAGCTTACAGAGCTTTGAAAAAGATGAAGCCTACAGACAGTAAGGTTTTGAGGAAGTTCAACCAGGACACTCTAGCGTCACCTATATTCGTTCTTCCTTATGATGATGAAAAATGGTCCTCAACAATTGGAATAAGCAGACTTAGCCAAGCAAGGCCGCCTATATGCCCCATGTTAATTTTTGATCAAAACCTACCAAATAATAATTGGCTTTTGATACAAGACGGATCACCATACTTTGGTGATGAGTTTGAGCGAAGCCACCTCGTTAGTGTGATTGGAAGATTGAATGGCGGCCTAGGTCTGACCTCTCAAGCAGGAATGCTTTACGATGAGCAGCATTCAAGGTGGGCAATCACGGAATCACCTATGTATGAGGCTAAACACTTCAATGTTGATCTGGAACCAGTAGGCCAACTGTTTTTAAGGCAGCTAACGTTAATCAATGATTCAGATCAGAATAAATCTGATCGACCTATCGGGCGCCCTAAATCATTCAGACTTGCCAAATGGCAAAAAAATGGATGGTCTTACGAAATTATTGAATTAGGAGAGAAAAAAGAACGGTCTCCAGATCTTGGCGGCTCGCATGCCTCGCCAAGATGGCATGTGCGTAGAGGACATTTCAGAACGCTTTCCGAAGGTCGAAGGATTTGGATTGATCAGTGCGAAGTTGGTGACAAAAAGATTGGTGGTATCATCAAGGATTACACGATTTCTACGGGCGCTTCAGAAAGTGCATGAGCCAACAGGATCTTGATTTCCTAAAGGTCCTCGAGAGCCAAGAGGCCGGCGACTGGTCGAGGGAAGAGGCGGATGAAGTCTATGATTGGATCGATGCCCAGCCAGATAGACGGCGAGTCCGATGGACGCGAGCGCTCGGAGAGCAAGACCTATACTTCATGCTCACAAGGATCTGTCGTCGAGATGATGCCAGATACCTCGATTCCACTTGGGTTTTTGACAGATGCCTTGAAGTGGAGTCGGACCCAGATAATCGCCTCGATCTATGGTTCCGAGGTGGATATAAAAGTTCGATCATCACCCAGACGCTAACCCTCCAGGACATCGCTAAAAACCGAGAGATCACGATAGGCATCTTCAGCCACACACGGCCGAATGCCATGACGTTCCTCGAGCAGATCATGCGCGAGATGGAGGATAATCCGATCCTGCATCAGATCTGGCCTGATGTGTTCTGGAGGAATCCCCGTCGAGATAGCAAGCAGTGGAGCCGCCAGAGCGGACTCATCGTCCAACGCAACGGAAATCCGAAGGAAGCTACCCTAGAGGCCTGGGGCGTCGTTGAGGGTCAGCCCACGGGCCGGCATTTCGATTTGATGATCTACGATGACCTGGTCTCGAGGGAGCAAGTGAGCTCCGAGCTCATGATCAAGAAAACCACCAGCGCCATGGAGCTCTCGCTAAACCTGGGATCGAAGCACGTCCGCCGGCGCTTCATCGGCACTCGGTACCACTTCGCCGACACGTACCATGAGATGAACCGTCGAGAGATGATCAAGACGCGCACCTACGCCGCTCGAGACGAGCATGGTTCGCCGCGCTATTATTCCGAGGAGGAGCTGGACGCCAAGCGCAAGGAGCAAGGCCTGGCAACGTACTCAGCTCAGATGATGCAGAACCCAACTATGGACTCTGTCATGGGCTTCAAAGAAGAATGGTTGAAATACTATGATGATGAAGAGGTTTCTTATCATGGTATGAATATATACATCCTTTGCGATCCCGCTCATGGGAAGAGAAAGGACAATGATTATACGTCGATTTGGGTGATCGGCCTCGCCTCAGACCGGCATTACTACGGTTTGAACCTGATTAGAGACCGTCTGACGCCAACAGAGATTGGTAGGACCATCATTCGACTGCATAGATACTATAACAGCGGCGGAATTGCTCGACGCGTCAAGAAGGTGGCCATCGAACGCTACGGCGCCATGGCTCACCGCGATCTGATCTACGCCTTGCAGAAGGAGCAGCAATATCGGTTTGACGTTCAGGAGCTCGGCGGCCAGGTCAAGAAATCAGACCGGATCGTGAGGCTCCAGCAGCCCTTCGAAGATGGCTTGATTGTCATCCCTCGGCACAAGTTCAAAAAGGACTACGAAGGCAAGATGGTCGACGTGGTGCATGATTTTGTGCATCACGAATATCTGCCTTATCCGGCCGTCGCCCATGACGACGCAATCGACTGCCTGTCCAGGATTATGGACGATGACCTTAACCTAATCTGGCCGATGGCCTACGTTCCAAGCGTTGACGAGATGCAGCAGAGGAAGGGAAGCCAATGGAGTGCATGACATGATGGTTGATCCTGAACAGGCCCACGCCAAAGCTCATGACCTCGAGCGGCCGATAGTGGTGTTTGATCCCACGCCGAACAGCCTACAGGGCAAGTTCTATCTGTTGGAATTCAGCATGAAGAACAGGGGCGTTCGCCCAGGCGTAATGCCTGACGTTGAGGACGCTCAGATGACCCGGCAGTGCTTCAACGCCATGAAGGCCAAGGGTATGATTAATATCGATTTAGCCGATCGACTAAAATTCACACCACACTGCCAGGCTTGGCCTGTGTTGACGTGATGAAAGGATCAACAGAGCGCCTTGTCGATTGCCTTGTGAAAATTGCCGATGAGGAGGTCGAAGCGATTGAAGCTCGCTGGCTCGGAAGAATAGTTCTTGAGGTCTATGGACTTCGGCAAACCAATTCGGACGGCATAGAGGAACGAATCAACAATCTTGATAAGCGCTACGGTAAAGACTTCAGTCGCGTGATTTCCATTGTCGAGGCGTTTGTGGCAAGCAAGGGGACTAAGGCTAGGATGTTATGATGACAGTCTGTGACCGTGATGTGTTTGATTTGCTGATTCTCGGGATGCTGCTATGCATTTTGTTGAAGGATCACGTTTAGAGGCAGGGCCATGACGCCGAACACCAACAGCATCTCGCCGTTTCCTCAGCCTCACATGCCAGGTACGCCGTTCTATGGCTCGAGCCAGCATGACAGGACCGAGGGCAGAAAGCCCATGGCCGCCGATCCGATGCAAGCGGACATGTTCCTGAAGCTTCGCGAGTGGTTCGATGAAGGCAAGGATAGGTCCTACAAATGGCGCCAAGAGGCTGAAAAGTCCTATGACATGGTTGCCGGCTGGCAATGGGACCTCGACGACATCACGATACTGAACGAAGGCGGCCGGCCGTCTGTCACGTTCAACCGGATCGCCCGCAATATCGATCTGATCACAGGCCAGGAGGTCAACGGCCGAGATGAGGTCACGTTCCTGCCTCGAGAACAGGGCGATGTCTCAAAGTCTGAGGTCCTGAGCGCGGGCGTCCAGTTCATCGCAGACGAGACAGATGCACTTGACGAGAAGTCAGACGCATTTCGTGACCTGTGCGTGTGCGGCATGGGCTGGACGCAAACGGTCATGAACTATCGTGACTTCGATCAGGGCATGCCAGTCGAGGAACGCCGTGAACCTCTGGAAATGTATTGGGACCCACATGCGACCAGGCGCAACCTCAAAGACAGCCGATGGAGAGCAAGAGCTATTACTCTCCCTATGCGCGAAGCTCAGCGCAAGTTCCCGCATGTCAGCGCGTCCATGCTATCAGCTACGTGGGCCAACATTCGAGACGATCCATCTAACCCGTCTGATCCTGACCGGCAGAGCTACAACTATGACGACGCTCCAACCATGGGGCGTCCACCACTCCTTCAGAGAGTAACCCTCATCGAAATGGAGTGGTGGGAAGTCGAGCAGATGGCGATCGTCGAGGACCTGATGACCGGCGAGCGTCAGGAGCTCAAGCGCAACCGCGCCGAGGCCTTGATGTCCAACATCAAGGGCCGGTTCCGGTCACTGCCGATCGAGCGCAAGGTGTTCCACAAGGCGTTCCTGGGCGGGATCATCCTCGGCCATCGCCGCATGGAAGAGGTTAAAGATTTCACATTTCAGCCGATGACGGCTAAGCGCGATCGGCGCGTCGGCTGGTATGGCCTGGTGCGGGCCATGGTCGATCCGCAGATGTGGGCCAACAAGTGGCTGTCGCAGTCCATGGCGATCATGAACAGCAACGGCAAAGGCGGCGTGATGTTTGAGGAAGGCGCTTTCGCCGATCCTCGCAAGGCAGAACAGGATTGGGGCAAGCCAGGCGCATTCACTCGGCTGGCGGCGGGAACTCTGTCAGAGGGCAAGATCCAGGAGCGAACCTCAGGCGCATTCCCTCAGGAGCTCGACAAGCTCATGTCGCTGGCTCTGTCGTCGATCCAGGACACTGTTGGTATTCCAGTCGAGAGCCTCGGCCAGTCTGACGGCGGCGCCGGCAACAAGTCCGCCCTATTCGAGTATGCCCGCCGGGAAGCTGGCCTGGTGATCATGGCCAGCATGTTCGATGCGAAGAAGCTTTTCATGAAGCGTCAAGGGCGGCTTCTGCTGTCCTACATGCTTCGGTTCATGAATGACGGCCGTCTGATCCGCGTCGTAGAGGCAGGTCAGGAAGAATACGTACCGATGGTGTTCAAAGATCCGGATGTTGCAAAATATGACATCGTGGTTGACACCGCTCCGGACAGCCCAAATCAGCGAGAAAAGACATGGGGCATCATCGAAAGGTTCTTGCCATTCGTAGAACGCCTAGGGGCAGAACCGAAGTTCTACGCAGACTTGCTCCCGTACTCACCGTTGCCAGCGGCGCTCACAAGATCGCTGCAGCAAACCTTGCTCGAGCAACAGGAAAACCAGAAGGACGGCAAAGGCGAGGATCAGCCGGACCAAGCCAAGATGGCGGAGATCCAGCTTAAAGCTCAGAAGCTGCCGGCCGAGATTGACAAGATCCAGGCCGAGACTGCCAGGCTCGAGGCTCAGGCCAGGCAGCTGCAATCGTCCATGGTGCTGAACTTCGCCAAGGCTCAGGAAGCCGGCGCGATGACTCAGATGAAGGGGCTCGAGCAGATCAGAGAAACCATCGCTCTCGACGATGCGCGCGACATGGGGAAACTCACAGCTCATGAGGCGGCGTGATGAATTTCGATAGAAAGCAAATGGGCTATGATCCAAGCTGGAAGCCTTTTTTGTTCGATAAGAAACCCTGGCCTCTGACGAGCCATGTGATTTTCTACGATGCCAAAACAGGCGATTTCCCTGCCCTTATTCTGTTGCCTTGGGGAACACCGTTCCCTGATTAACCTTGTCCCACCTACAAAGTAGTCGCTATATGGGACTAACCCCACATAGCAGGGACGCAAGTCTTGACCAAAGAGAGACCGCTAACCGAGGCCGAGCTGGAACTTATGACCAAGCTCGAGAACGCTGAAGCAAACCTTGGCGGATTGCTCACATCCATCGAAAACGAGATGTCGGAACACGGCGACAGAGAGGCCGGCAGATGGCTTTCGCTCGGCCGTACGAACCTCGAGCTCGGCATTATGTGGACACGCAAAGCCATTGAACGGCCCAATAGTGGCCTAGGCAGAAAGGCGCCTAAATGACGGAGATCCTGGTTTGCGCCTTGATTGGTGATGGCAAGTACAGGTTGTCGTTGTGGGACTATGATCAAAAAATCAGGATCATGTACAACGACATCGCCATTGATCTGGATTGGGATGAGATCACAGCGGCCGTGAACGAGCTAAAGAAATTTCCTCGCTCGGGGAACGATATGCCGATGACGCGCACGCAATACGAGCAGATGACGGGGGACAGAAATGACCGGTGAACAAGATTTTATGGCTTCCGAGCGTCAAGAGATTGCATCTCTCTTGCAGGAGGCTGGGCAGCCACAGCGCGGCGCTCCGGTAATGACGCAGGTTCCCAGATCGGATCAGCCACACGCTCCGGCGCCACAGCAGAATCCCCAGCCTCAGAACTTCCAACAGCCCCAGGCTCAGCCGCAAGCTCAACCCCAACAGCAGGAAGATCTTGGCCTATCGCAGCAAGTCTTTACGCCTCCGGGCATGGAGCAGTATGCCCAGGAACAGACACAGCAGGCTAATCCAGGCGCTCAGCAACCCAACGGGCAGCCGGTACCGGGTGCTCAACAGCCTGTGGGCCATGGTTTTTCATCACCGGATCAGCAGCAGGCTAATCAGCCAGGGCCTCCGCCAGGCGTTCTCGAGGAGAGAGCTCGAAGGCAGCAGGTAGAGAACGACCTAAGCCAAACCAGGAGCCAACAGCAGCGCTTATCTGATCGTTTGGACATGATGAATCAGATCATTGCTCAGACGCAGCAACAGCGCATGCAGGAGGCTCAAACACCAAATCTTCCTGATCCCAACGATGATCTGCAAGGCTATGTCCAAGCTCTGAATGAGCAGTACACGAACCAGATCGGCAACATGGAGCAGCGCTTGCAACGCCAAGACGAGGCCTTGCAGCATCGCGACCAGACCGACAACGTACGTACTCGAGCTCAGATGCAGGCTTCGACCTACGCCGCTCAGCATCCGGACTTTCCCCAGGCCTACCAGTTCCTGAAGTCGAGCCGCATGCGTGAGCTCGAGGCGCAAGGCTTCGATCCGGCTACCGTCGCCGGCGCTGTCGAGGCTGAAGAGATGAACCTATTCACGGCTCATCTGGACCAAGGCAGGAACGTCGCCGAGGCGATGCACAAGGCAGCCATGGCGAGGGGATGGAACCCGCAAGGACAGCAGCAGCCCCAGCCCCAGCCTCAGCAGCATCAGGTTGGGCCCTACACTCAGCAATTGAGGAACGACCACCAGCAGACCATGCAGCAGAACTACGGCTATCAGGCTCCCGTCCAGCAGCAGTATGCTCAACCTGCTCCTGGCCAGCAGGGCTTCCAGCAGCCATTGGCCACCATGCAGGCTGGCATGATGAACGGCGCGGGCCTGGCCGATGCTTCGCAAGCTGGAGCGGCAACCCCACTTAGCCTTGAGGCTTATGCGAATATGCCCGATGCTCAGTTTGCTGGGCACATGGACGATGTCAGGCGTCTATTGGGAGGGTAATCGTTGGATCAGGAGCGCGATGCTGACGAGATTATAGGTCTCAAACCTCAGCCATCCAAAGCGACAGACGCCGATATTGCCCTTGCGTTTGGAACTGAGGAAAAGCTGGCGCTCCCCTCGGCCGAGGACATGCAGGCCTTTGCTGACAAGGTCTGTGATGTTGATGCTCCCAATGAACTCCCCATCAAACCGATGCCGGAGAACCCTGAGCAAGTAGCGGTACCGCCGGCGGTTCTCGCTCAGATGCAGCAGATGATGGAGCTCCAGCAGCTGCAGCAACAGAACATGCTGGCCATGAAGCAGCAATTGGAGCTCGAGCGGTCCGAACGGAAGAAGCTCGAGGAGACCGTTGCCACTCAGAACCAGCAGAAGCTAGACGGCCAGGTTCATTATCAGATGCCGGCCAACCTGTCGGAAGAGCAGCAATGGAACCTAGCGCTCAATGACCCGAACGGCCTTCTAGGTTAGCTGTCCCACTTTATGCTTTCGGTGACAGAATTCTGTGCTATGGATGGGACAAGGCGAGGGCTGACACATCTGAACGAGGTGCGCTCTCACGGGCATTGCCGGCTCTCGCCGATCCCGGTTTGTCGACAACCCGGAATACATAGAGCGGCAGGGTGCAGGAGGGCTTGGCCCGTAGGTCCGCATGAAGAAGTAGGGGGAGTGGTTGCCTTCGGGGATCACTCCCCCAGCGCTTTTGAGGTC
>WLWG01000453.1_pt1 | contig 41736 bp, 56 predicted proteins | sample 6712871 | NCBI WGS metagenome assembly WLWG01 (sample SAMN12718693, study PRJNA515312) | sponge metagenome | isolation source: marine sponge | host: Mycale hentscheli | place: New Zealand: South Island, Marlborough, Capsize Point | collected 2003-05-01
TCAGATTCTAAAAAATCTTTAACTTCATTTCCTAAGTCATCAATGCAATCGTTAGTTCTATGCAGTGCCCACATTGCGGATCTTACTTTTTTAGTTAAGTCTTCCATTTGATCACACAGCATTTCGTCGGCGTTTTTTATTTCATATTTGTTGCTCATTATATACCCCTTGTTATTCTTCACATTTGTTTAGTAAGCGATAGGTATTATTTAAAAGAGTTTTTGACAACTCCTCAATCATTTCTAAATCGGGCAGTAGGTCATGTACAGAGTTTTCAGAAAACTCTTTGACATCGCCTTCCAAACGATTGATACAATAGTTAGTTTCAATCAATTTCCACTTTGTTTTACTCACTAAATCTGCTAAATCATCTATATGATTTGATATAATATTATCAACATTTAATTTTTGATATGTGCTACTCATTTTATACCTCTTTGTTCTTCACATTTATTTATTAAATGAGTTAGGCTGTCAACAAGATTTTCCCCTAAATCATGAATCATACCTAAGTCAGGGAAGAGTTCCTCTTTGATGTCAACTTCAGAAAACTCTTTAATATAATTTTCCAAGTTATCAATACATTCATTAGTTTTAATTATTTCCCACTTTGCTTTACTCACTGCTTCAGCTAAGTTTTCCATTTGATTACTTATTATTTTATCTGCATTTTTTCTTTCGTAAGTATTATTCATTTTTTTGCTCCTACTGAATTTCGTCAATTATGAACTCTAAGTAATCAGAATATGTGTATATTATCTTCTCTGGTATGTGTTTTTTTGTTGTTTCAAAAAACTCCCTTGCATCCGCGTAATTTTCAATTAAAAAACCTCTCACATACATTAATTGCTGATATGTGGAATACCCTCTTACATATTTAGTGATTTCTGTTTCTTTTTCAAAATAACGAAGATTAAAATAATCTTTTACTCTTTTTCTACAGTTGTTTAAACTTTTAGCCGATAGCCCTTTATCAAATGCTATGCATCTACTATTTATTAATTTACCTGTTTTTAAATCTTCCATATTTCACCTCTTTATTGTCTTAATTAATGTTGGTATTAATATAATGTATTGTTTAATAAAAGTCAAGCGTTTTTGGTAAAAATAATTTAAATTACTAGATATTAAGCTGATTTTTCATTAGTGTATTTTTCAAATACATATTCACAATATTCTGGGTATGAAAGAACATAATCAACTCCATTTACAGCTAATTTGTTCCACGTTGTTTGCTGTTCGTGATAAAACATTCGAGCACGGAGCAGTTCTTGCCTGTAGTAACTAGTATCTTTTAAAGTTGATGGATTATCACTGTATTTTATTATCAATTCCCAATATTTACAGCCTTCAACGCCGTCTATCAAGTAATTACATGATTGGTAAGGTTGTTTAAAAAAGTCTTTGATTTTTTCTCTACCATCAATTAGCTCATCCGAGCTTACAGAATCTTTGATTGCAACACATTTTTTATTAAGTTTTTTTAGGAAAATTAAATCAACATCTTCAAGTTCAATTTCTACATAGTCGTTACTGTAAACATTTGTTTTTGATTCGTACATATCTTTAACTGTTTTTAAATCTTTCATATTTAACCTCTTCTTTGTCTTAATTAATGTGATCTTAATATAACGTATTGGTTAATAAAAGTCAAGTTGTTTTAGTACAAATAATTTAAATTAATATAACTACTTAGACTTATTTCACTATTATAAACAATTATTTATTAAAACCAATAGATTAAGTAAAAAATAATTTATATAACTATAAAGGTTATAGATGATTTTGATTATGGTAATTTTTCATACTTTTAGCGTATTAAGCTATTTTTCATTTTTACTATTAACTTCATTAAATAATAGTAATAGTAATAGTAAATATATTTTCATAATCAAATTATTAAAAGTTTTCGACACCTTTAAACGAAGGTTTGTGAAAAAAACGAAAAGTTTTACCAAAAGCTAAAAACTACTTTTTTTTAATTCATTTATTAATCTATTTTTTATAATCTATTGTAGTATAATCAAAAACCATATAAAAAAGTGACTTATGCACAAGCATAGGGTCGGTGGAATATATTCAATATCATCTGTATGATATTTAAACTCATGACAATTTTCACCAAGCAACGGCTTATGTTCAACATTACCCATAATATTATTAAAAGTTCCGTTTTTTCGTAAACGTATCCGAAAATACTTTCGTAAAAAGTTTAAGTGCCTGTTTTGTTAAACATTCGTGTTGACAGGGTTTTTGTGAAAATTTAGGGGGTAGGGGCAATCGGAAGGACATATATGTATATGAAACCAACATTTTTTACGTAAAAAATTTTTGGAATAATATGATTATGTTAAACATAATCTACGAAGATTTTTATCTTTATATTCTGTAGGAGGGAGAACCGAAGGGAAATCTAGGTTTTTTGTGTGTTAAAGTTTTTAGCGAAACGTTACAAGCTATTTGTCTTATAACATCTGCCCCATGAGAGAATTTATCGTGTCTTGGCATATTTTTCCAAACACGCAAGTTTTTGTCGTAAGCTTTAGAATAGTTTAGAAAACACTTTTTTAAGTATATACAAGACTTGTCTAAATATATTTTATCTATTATTGATCTTACTTTCTCTATTCCGTCAATAAGACCAGATTTCTTTAATTGTGTACCTCTTAAGTTTGAGTTTATATCTTTAAAAAAGTTGTTTATTATTGTTAACGTGCTTACAGAATTGCCACGATTATCAGATATTCCTAAATTACGCTTAGTTACATCGTGTGGAAAATATAATCTTCTTATTTTATATTTAGACTCAATTATGTACTCTAAATAGTGTTGTATAGCTTTATCAGAGTTAAAATATTCGTGTAATATATGTAGATTACCTTCTGAAACGGCTACAAATACACACACAGTGTAATCGTCTATTCCTAGATCAAAATAAACGTCTATATAATCGTATTTTTTATTAGATAAGTCCATAAATCTATTATTAGCTTCTATATGCTTAACATACAGATATTTATAATAGTGTCCCTCGGTAGACGCTTGAAAAGCGTCTGCTGGAGTTCCTGGATATTCCATAAATACCAGGTTACCTATCTCATTATACTTAGCTAACCAGAAGTTTTTCTGCTCTTCTGATATTTGTCCTTCTATTGATTTAGATAATTCTGAAAAATAGCTGTCCTCAATCCTTCCAATAGGAAAAATAGTGTCGCTTACACAATTCATATCGTCTAACCAGCTTAGAAATACTGGATAAAACGTTTTATTAGATAAAATACCTTGTTTTTTCTGCTCAACGGCTTTATCCCACATATCCTTGAATACGTTATCACCGCATGCTGTGCTTTCTATTACTGCGGAGTGATCTTTACCTAAAGCTTGTAGAGTTCCAGTCTGAACTTCATCAGCTTTATGTGGATATACGCTGGCTATTTTACCAAGTTCTGATATGTGGAGTCGTTGTAGGGTTGTTGATCTAAAAGACGTCCTTATAAATATTTTACTATTGTTAGTAAAAGAGAATTCTTTCAGGTTATCCTTTAAAATTGATATATTTATTAGTTTTTTTAGGTTTGTCTTTAAATTATCCCACAAGAATTTGGTTCTTTCTAATAATTTAGCAGTTTCATCATACCCTTGAGCCATCAAACCTATATTTAGGTTAGGAGTAAACAAAGCATCATCAAAAAAACATATTAAAAACAGTGTGGATATACCTTGCTGTCTGCTTTTTAAGATTATTAATCTTTTTTTGTTTCTATATAGAGAATAAACCTTATGTTGCGAATAATTTAAGCAAAAATTAACTTTTTTACCGCTTGAATCAATTATACTATAAAGATTGTTAAGCCTCCATAACTTGCTTTTTAAATATGTTTTTGTAAATGAATTAACATTTAAATTGTCTTTAATTGGATCACTAAAGAAATCATAATAACCCTCTAAATCTGGATATAGTGAATCAAATGTTCGTTTGTTTATTGTCAACATCCATCAAACTCGGGACATCAGAACAAAAATCAAATTTTCGAATATTGTCAAAATTATCTATAAAAGAATCCCCAGAATCCTTATGTTTTTTAGATTTTTGTTCAAAACTATTTTTTATAGTTGTTATACAATTTACATATTGTTGTACATTATGTTCGTTTAAATCTGGCTCCATAAGTTTTTTTCTTATATATAGTAATATAGATAAACTAGCTTTGTTTATTTCTTTAAACAGAAGCAAAACTCCTTTTTCTGTTCCAATGTATTCGTTAAATTCCTTAACAGATTCCTCTAAACCTAAACTAGCTACTAAAGTCTCATCTTTGTTTAAAAATTGATGCAGAGTCCCTTCTTCTTTATACTCTTCAAACTCTCTTTTTATTTTAGCTAGTTCTATTGAGTTTAGATTGTTTTCACTTAATATATCTGTTGGGTCTACCCCAGTTAATATTTGTTTAAATATAAGTTTTTTTTTATTTTTTTCCATTATTGTTGTTACTCATTATCTTTAACATATCATCGTTTGTTTTTTTCATCTGCTCAATATTAGAAAAAAAGAATTCTTTAATTTTGCTATTGTTTTGTCTAGCAAAATTTTTAAACCAAATAAGCAGCTCATCATGTGAATCTGTAGAGCTATGTATACAAAACGTTTGTCTTTTTTTGTTCATAATATTATAATAGCATAAACAACATTAAAAATTAATAAGGAACATCAAAATGGAAAAAAATATTATACAAGAAAAAAACATTGATTTGAATAGTGTTAATAACCAAAAGACCAGTAATTTTACTGATACTGTTAATGAGATAGTTGGAAGAGTTTCAAATAATGAAACTTTAGAGGACATAAGAAACAGTTACGATTCTCAAGCTCTATATGCAGCACAACTATCTATAGATAATAATAAACTAAAAAATAAGTTAAATCAAACATCTAACGAAGTTTCTGTGTTAGAACAAGAAAAACAGTTTTACGCTGATTCGTTACAAAACAACTATTCTATGTCGCTGTCTATGGACGAGAGGAATAGACTTGATCAGTTAAAAATGGAAGACCCAGATAAATGGAGGGATACGCTAAATAGGTTAGAACAAGACAAAAAACAGTTGGCTAAGAAAGAGTACGAAGACATTGAAAAGAAGATAAAAGAAAAAGTGTATTCAGAAATAAAGGAAAATCAAATAAAAGTTTTTGAAAAAGAAAACCCAGAGCTTTCTATTAATTTCGAAATGTTACAGGAAGAAGTGCCCCCTAAGTACATAAAAAAATATAATGAAGGTGAAATAGACACAAAACAACTCCTTGAAGTTGCTAAAACATATATTACAAAGAAAAAGAAAATTAATGTGGAGACAAAAAATATGCCTAACAATAAAACTATTAACCAAAATGTTGAAAACGATTATGCTGAACAAACACCCAGTTTTTTAGACCAAGAGATGTACTTAGATAAAGAAAAAGAACGTCAGCGTCAATTACACAACTATTTTTACAGTTTAGATTTTTCAGACCCTAGAAATCATAAATTTTAAAAAATATTTGTTTTTATATTGTTTTTGTTGTAATATAGTGGTATACAAATATCTTGATGTATTATTTAAATAAAGGTGGTTCATGAGTACCAATGTTATAAGCCCAGATTCAATCCTAATAAGAAACGAATGGGTTCAAAGCGAAATGATGAAAAGCGTTAATGAATCTAGGTGGTTTCCATATATTGGTGATTCTAGCGACAGCCCTATTTATAGGAAAAATACCACTATGATGCCTGGTCAAACGTCAACTAGAATTACGTTTGACTATTTAGGTAACTTAACAAATAGACCTATTATAGGTGACGCAACAGCGTCTGGTACAGGTGAGACAATTAGAAAATTCTCCAACGAACTTCAGACACAGAAATATCGATTTACAGTCGACTATGGTTCTGATTGGCTAAGCGCCAAAGTTGGCGAAGGATACAGCATTGATGATTTGGGTATGCGTATAGCTGCAGATACGGCTCAACGATGGAGCTTTGCAAAAGATCAAATGTTGTACGATACAGCACAAGGTTTGATCGCCCCGAGAACCACAAAAAAAGCACAAGACGCCACCCATATAATAGATGTTGGTAGTACTTTTGATTGGAACACCCTTATAGAAATAGAGACAAAACTAGCTACTTCACAATATACTACTGGAGGTACTAGAGTACCATTAGATCCAGTACGTATTGGTTCTGAAATGGACGGAGTGGACTATTGTTGGATATTAATGATAGACCAACAAATGGCTCAATCTTTAAAGCAAGACTCTAAATTTCAGAATATCGTTAGTCAAGCTGATTATCGAGGGTCTGAAAATAGGGTTTTTAAAAGTGCTTTAGGGAAAATAGGTCAGTTGTTGATTATACAATGCCCTACTTTTTACGCAGACGTGGAGGCATATACCGCTCCTGGATGGCTAGCTGTAGACTCTACAGTAGTAAGAACAGGTTTGAGACAGTATAAAGGTAATGATCCGAAAACAGCTCTTTGGACCGGTAACGTAGGTTTTCAGGCCTCTACAGCCGCAAGACATTCAAGGGGCATTGTCCTAGGAAAAGGGGCTATGCAGTATGGCATAAGCCGTATGCCAACAGTTAAAACTGAAACTAGAGACATTAAAAACTTTCTCGAGGCGTCCATAGAAATTTGGGTTGAATGTCAAAAGACAGTGTTAACAAGCGAGAATATAGATTATCAGCAAACTAATTTCGGTGGCATAGACTATGGTGTTGTAGCTATTGACTATACTGTCCCATAATATCAACTAGGAGACAATAGATGGCGTTAATTGACGTAACTTTTAGGGGCGATATTGATCGTAAAAAAGATGAGTCGTTATGTGCGGTTCATGTACCGAACGAGGTTGCTTATGGTTTAATCACAGCAGCAAACAACTATGAATTTTGTGTGTTGCCAGAATGTGATATACAGGATGCGTGGGTAATGACTTATGCAGTGACTGCTGCTAACGCGATAACTATAGGAACAACGGCAACCGGTAGTGATATACTAACAGCTGGCAACACTGCTACCTTAGGTAGCACAGGTACTTTTGGAGGTAAAAAAGGTGTGCCAGACGGAACTAAACTATACTTTACAAACACCGCTGCGATAACTAGTGGTAGATTCCGCGTAGTTGTTAAATATGCAGAACTTGGTAAAGGTAAAGGTGAGCGGACTCGATTGCAAGTATAAATGGACGTCACTTATTTTTACAATTATTCTTTAAAAAAGGATATTTCGTTAGGCGTATTTAATATAGATTATCAAGTTCCTAGTCCGTTTGCTATTAAGATAGTGAATCTACCTTTCTGCCTAATAAAAGACGCTTATATATATGTAAACAAAGTTCCTGATAATCCTCACACAGTAACTTTAGCTACTGACGAAGGAATCACTAATATACTTATGAGAGATGCGTATATAGGTAGTGTAGGTAGAGTAGGAACTTTTACTGGTGAAATAGATACTGTAAATACAAGTTCAGAAGTTTGGGCTTATACAGCGGGGGCTAATAACGGTAAATATGTTATATATGTTGAATACGTTCAGTATGATAGGGGCACAGGAATTAGGACTAGGACAGGTTAATGCCTTACTATAAGAAACTAACCGATTTTACTCCCTACGCACAAGAACTAGACGTACGGCTTCTATCTTATCAATTAGATACAAGTAATTTCTTTTTGTTTTCTGATACAACAGAATACGCTTCTTTAGGAAGGTTGCCTAATAAAGCTATAATAACTGATTGTTATTTGTGGGTAATAACTGTTCCACCAAACCCAACAAGAATAAACATATTTAATACTTATGACGATTCTACAACGGAAGATTCCTTTTATCAAGGAACTCCTACTGCTGAAGGAAGGATAGATGGTATTTTTAGCGGACTTTTTATTGCCCCTGATCAATTAGTAAGAGTGTATATGAGCCACCTTAATTTGTCGACATATACTTTCGGAGATTTTGAGATAAGAATTGAGTATGTAGAGGATGACCCTATAGATGACAATTAGATTAGACCTACTAGGAAAATATAGAAAAGCAGAAAATGTAAAATATCAAAGGTATTTTATAAATAGCAACACGTCTGTTTTTTTTGATCAGTATGTTAATAACTACGAGTTATTTGAATTACCAAAACACGTTTTTGTTGAAGACGCTGTTCTGTGGGTAACAAAAACAGTTCCAGGTGTTAATAATGCTATAGTTTTAGGAAAGACAGCCGACTCTAGAGATGTTTTAACAGGAGGGTCTGTAACTACTCCAGGAATGTCAGGTACGTTCGTAGGAAAATACGAACAACAAAGTGATACGAACAACTTTATTTGGCTAAGAACTGGGAATCCAGCAGGAACAGAATGTGTGTTTATTATTAAATATCTTGATTTAGATTAAGAACAAAAGTGTCTAGGATTAGTGATTTATTAAAGTCTATAAGAATAACACTGGCAGACCCTCAAAGCGATAGGTGGTCAGAAGAAAGTCTATTAATTAAATTAGATGAAGGACAAAAAGATTTTTGTATTAGAACCGATTTTTTAGAAAAAAGATTGCCAATAGTATCTCCCATAAACTCCATAGATATACCGCTGCCACCAGATTGCAGGCTACTAAGGAGAGTTTTATATAAAAACAAAAATCTACCTTTTGTTACATATAACGAATTAGACGAAAACAGTGTTTATACAGAAAGCACATTTGATTATTACAGCTCTTATTCGGGTAGGTGGGAAGATAAAAAGGGCTATCCACTGTATGTTGTGTACGATAAAAGAAAATATAGTGAGATCAGATTGTTCCCCACACCTAATGAAGCTGATTCTGTTGTTAGGTATATACCTAACACTTTTGTCGATGTTGATGATGTTGTTTTTGACAGTATTGATGGCAAAGTATCTGATATTATTGTTGAAGATCAACATTTTAATATAAACTCATTTGATGGAAAACTTAGCGATGTTAATTATGATAATTATTTTGTTGATTTTGATTCCTTTGATGGTATCGTAAACACCTTAATTCTATCTGAAAAAAGATCAACTAATTTACAATACGGAAGAATTACAAAATTAGACGACTTAAAGCTTGTAAATATAGCTAGAAAAAGAGGTAGAATAACGTCTATCACTGATAGTAATTTAGATTTTACAATTACTCCTAACGAAAGAGGGTTGATGAAAAATGTTAGGTTAGAATATATAACATTAATTTGTTATTATATAGGCGTACCTAGCACTGTAACAACGATTAATGATGATTTAGAAATACCCCCTACTTACGACGCTGCTCTAAAATATTACGTTTGCGGTAGTGCGTTCTTAGACGATTTTGATGCTGCTAATCAACAGAAAGCAAATAGTCAGATTATATTATATGAAAAATATGTTAAAGAAGCAAGAAAAGATAAATCATATTCTAACACAACTAAAAGCAGAGTAGGTTTTAACTACAGGAGGGTTATATGACAAATACTCCTCAAATAACTGGAAACGTTGATTTTTCACTTATAGGCGAAGAGGACGTAGATTTTGGAGAGGGCACAACCACCATTGATAATTTTGGTGAAAGTGTTGTATCGACTAGAATAAACACTTTTAAAATAATAAGTGATAGCAGCTTGTTATCCAGCTTAGACCAGCGAAAATTTCCAAACGTATGCTTATCTAATGTGAGCGGACTTTCGTTTTATAAGTTTGTTGGAAATTCGTATGAACTGATCAATATAGTCCCTATATCAAGGTCGGTTACGGCTACTGTTGGTATTGTTTTGCAGAACGAAGACGTTTTATTGTTGCAATCTACTGCTCTTGTTCAAATAAGAACAATATCAGAATCTTTTGTTGGGCGTAGAATAACCCTTATGAGTTTGTCAGCGTTCGCAATAGGTATAACTAAAGCAGGAAATATTAGGGGAGATTTCAGTGTGCTTTCGTTGAATCTAAATGATGCTGTTACATTAGTTTATAATGGAACGTTTTGGTGTAAAGTTTCATAGATGCAAATACGTGATTTTAGTGGAGGAATTAACAATGTTGCTGACCCATCTCTAATTGGCAATGATCAAGGAGAAGAATATGAAAACATAGATAATTCTAAAAAAGTACTTGCTCCTATACCCTCAAACACGATTTTAGCAACAAAACCAGACAACCCAGAAATATCTTTTTATAGTTTCTACTACGAAGCTATACGTAGGGTTTTATACCTAACATCACAGGCTAACTTTGTCGAGTTCCAAAACAATGTTTACGCCTTAGAGAAAGGCGGTAATTTAGTTGTTTATCGAAAATCACAAACACACGAACCCGTTGGAGCAGAGGTGCCTAAAAGTAGTATTAGAATTACTGGGACAAAGATAACAGGTAGGGACGATACTAACTACCCACCAATAAAATTCACTGCTGTTCCTATAGCCCCATCTAACAACAACGCATTCCAAACTAAACGTTTTGCTTATTTATTTGTTGACGCATTAACAACAGATTCTCAATCTTCTAGTTCTGCAAGAACAGATTTGTCTTACTCACTAGTAGTATATATCCCAACAGTTACTCAACCACCAAGCACACAAACCATTACGTGGTATGTTCTTCCTCTAGACCCTCCTAAACTAAATATAACAGATATAGAAGATATCAGAGATTTTGAATTACCGAGTATTCCTTTCCCTATTATCTCCAGATTAACCCCCTGTGCCGGAACTGTATTTACATTAAAAACGGCTATAACTGTTCCAGCAGGAACTTCTGATGTAAGGGAACTGCTTATTTATAGATATTTTGTAGATGGAACAAACGAAGATTTTAGATTAGTAGGTTCTTTTAAAAGCTCCAATTCTGTTAATGATGTTATAAATGATACCACAGAAAATTTAGCTAGTCAAATATTTATCGATACCCCAGAGTTTTCTCCTAAATTTAATGGTACTTACCAGTACTTGTATACCTTACAAAGAAATTCTATAAGCCCTGAATCTGTTCCAGGCCCACTATCTAATGAACTTACAGTTCAAAACGTTCGCGAAATGATGGTTAGGTTTTGGGTAAATCAAACAATATTTAAAGATTTTCTACTGTTTAATATTTATCGCATAGGGAGAAATATAACGCAGTTTAGTAAGGTAGCTCAAGGAAATATAAGCGATTTGATAAACGCCAACAGTAGAATTGATTTTATAGATAAATTATCAGATTCAGAAATAGACGGACAGGTTTTATCTAGTCAAAACAATTACCCACCACCTAAGGGGGGGAAAAATATAACAGAACATTACGGAAGACTATTTTTAATAAAGGACGATAAATTATTTTTTTCTTCTTTACAATCACCAGAAATCTGGCCTCCAGCTAACTCTTTTGACTTTGATCAAAATTTGACTGGTTTAGGTAGTGCTGTACATGGCTTGCTGTTGTTTTCTAGTTACTGTACTTATCTATTAAGGGGAAACACAATAGAAAACTTTTTTGTTTTTAAGATTTCTAATTATATAGGATGTGAAAACGGATATTCAGTTTCACCAGGAGTAAATGGCTCTGTTTTTTGGTGGACAGGCAGTGATATATCAATTTCTTCTGGCGGACAGATAGTTTTATTAACAAAAGATAGGTTTGTTGAAAGGCCGTCTATTGCTCTTTCTGAAATAAGACAAGGATTTACTTTTGACAACGTTTACTATTTAATATTTTCTAACAATAAAATATTGTGTTATGACTTTAGATACGCTAAACCAATAATTAAAATACTTTCGTTAAATGTTAGTTCAATGACACGGGTACTAAACGAGATTCAAGCTGTATCTCTTGATGGCAATCAGTTACTTAAAATAGGTAGTGGGGTAAATTTTTTACCTGCAAAATATAAATCGCCTATTTTTACCGAGGAGAGTCAGGTTGTCATTAAAGCATTTAAAAAACTGTTTATAAGATATCTTGGTAGTGTTATAATATCTGTATACGTAGACAATATTAAAGTCATAACAAAGACCTTAAACAGTAGTGTGAATAAAACAGAGCAAATAATGCTCCCTAAAAATTATGAGAGGGGCTTTACAATACAATACGAGGTAGATATACTCGCCCCAATGGGTGTAGTATATGAAATTGGTCTATTTCCTCCACTAACAAGCAACACAACGTAGGTTTAAACATGAGAAAAAAGTATATAAGTGTTCCGTTAGATATTACAGATTCATCTATAGTGATACAATTTTTTAATGATTTGGTAAATGAAATTTATGTTCTCCAGGATGAGGTTTTTGATTTAGAAAGTGCAGTAGAAGAATTAGAGAACAAGTTAGAAGATTAGGATTTTAATATGGTTGCTTTCGCTGCAATAGCAGGTGCAAGTGCAGGTGTTTCTTTGCTTAATGGTATTTTAGGTAAAAAGAGTGCCGACAGACAAAAGGCTCGTGAGTTCAAGTTAAGAAGAGAACAGTTTGAGTTTGCTCAAGATCAATACAACGATTGGAATAGTTCTTTTGGTTGGATTAGAGATAATCTGTCGAATTTTTATCGGAATGTTGCACCAGAATACTACGCTAGCGAAGCTATACAAGATTTTGAAACAGAGTACGATAGTGCTATTGAAAATTTAGAGTCTTCTTTTAGTCTACGTGGTATAAACCCAGACTCAAATTTGGCTCAAAGTACATTTGCTAACGCAGAAATTTTAGCTGCTCAAAATAGAGCTAAAATAAGATATGATTCGGATAGGGTGTTAAGACAAGAACAACAAGGATTTTTAGGGTTAGGTATTGGTCAACAAGCACAATTTGCTCAACAAAGACTAGCTGCTGGACAAAACAATATAAACAGACACACAGATATATCTAATATTAGAGGAGCTCAGGCAGGAGCTGCTATACAAGATTCTTTTACCTCCCTAGGAGATATATTAGGAAGGAGATACGGAGGAACAATAAATAGTTCGTATCCTAATCCTTTAGTCAGGTCAGGAAGGTAGAATGGTAGTTAATTACGCAGCTCTAATAGGAAGCACCGCTTCTCAAGTTTCTAGGGATTTTAGTTTAGGAAAAGCTAAGCGAGAACAGTATGAAGCTGAAGCTAAATTAAATAACGCTCAAAGTGACGCAGTAGAATCACAACAAAGAAATATACAGGTACAGCAAGATATATACAACCTTAAAAACACTCTGTCAGATCAAATAGCAAATAGGGCACTCAACGATTTTTCTAAAACTAAAGACCCAAGTTTGTTAAACCAAGCTAGAGAAGTAATAGGTAGAGTTGGTAATAAAGATTATCCGTTTCTTGATTACGTTAATTATATGACTGTTTCTAGAGACAGTCCAGAAATGAACAGGTTGTTAGAAAAACAAGGGCTTCTTTCCCAAGAACAAAAAGACGAGTTTTTTAAACTTAACGGGGAAGGAGCTGATTACGCTGCCGGAGTTACTAGTAGCGGTAATCTAGAACTTGTTGGAGACGTTTTAAAAGAAAAAACTGGTTTTGCTGGCTACATAGGGGCTATCAAAACTCAAGAAAATATAGCACGTTGGAACGTAGCAAAATCTAAGTATGGTTTAGAGGGAGATTTAACCGAGAAGCAAAACGCTACTTTGAATAGAGTTGTTGGAAACGACAACTATGCAGACACTTTTCAACAATTATCAAACCCTAGTGAATATAACGAACAAAAAAACAAAGAAGATGTTATAAGCGATATAAAAGAAAAATATCCTAATTTGTCGGACACTCAAGCTGAAATATTTGCAAATGGAGTCTCAACAGGGGATTATGAAGGTGTCTTTATAGCTCTATCCCAACAATACCCTAACGATCCTATGATACAAGCTATGTTAGGCTTGAAAGAAGGAAAAGCAGCCGCAGGTCGTAAACCAAACAATCTACAAGAGAAACAGGCGTTCGTTAATGAAATAAAGAACAAGGTTAACCAAGCTTTTCCAAACTTAGATTTTGACGACCCCAAAGTCATAGATAATCTTACTAAAGAAGATTATGATACGTTAGGAAAGATAGCCATAGATTATAAAATAGCTTTCACACCAACAACTGACGAAAAAAAATTAATAAAAAATTCTGGTTTAATAACTCGCGCACTAGACGAAAGTTCTAGCGGAATAACTGATAAAGACACGGGTGTTTTTGATAGCTTCTTAAATAATATAACACAAAAGTTCGATAAGCCTTTTTACGATTCTGGTGTGGTTAATGAAGGTAATATAGCTAAAATAGCATATGCTAGTTTAGCGAATCTAAAAAGGCTTGGCCAAGCTGGTACAGCTGTGAATAGGGCAGAGTTTGCTAGGTTTAAAGAAGAATTACCAGATTTGTATTCTAATTTCCCAGTTTTTATGAAAGGTATATTAAACGCTATTCAAGAAGAAATAGTAAGAATAGAATCGTTTGGTAGTACGAATCCATCGTATTTAAAAGTTGCTCTATTTGGGCGTAATTTAAAAACGCTACAAGAAGCTGAAAAAGGGGCTAAAAAAGCTATTGATGATTATCTTAGCTACAATAAAAAAGGCGAACGCATAAAAGACGAAAAAGAACAAGAAAGACAAAAAAACGTTAGAGGACGTCTAGGCGTTAAGTTTAACTAATGAAAGCTACACTAAAGGACTGTAAAAAAACATTTTCTAATTCATACCAAGTTTATGAAAAATCTTACGCAGAGTTTAGGCAAGTGTGGGAGTACTATCATAACAGGCAATATGATTTTATACAGAAGTTACAGTTTAGTAATAGGGAGCAACCACCAGAAACATATAACGTAATAAAATTGTTTTCCAGGCTACTATTAGGTTACTACAGCACAGTTGTTAACACAGTTAAAATACTGCCTAGAAATCCTAAAAACACAATCTCTGCTACTGTTTTAAACGACGTTGTAAACTTTGTTTTCGAAACAAATCGTTTTGATATTGAAGGAGAAAAAATAAAACTGCTTGGAATGTTGTCTGGAGTGTTTTGTTCTTATGTTGATATAGAACAAACTGATAAAAAAGACGATTTCGGCAGAACTATTAACCAATGTAAACTGTACGCTGTACCAACTTTGGAGCTTGTTTTAGACCCAGAAAGCGTGGAAGAAGATTATTCTGACGCACGATATATACACAGATTTAGGTGGCTAACAAAAGAAAAAATGCAAGCTATCTTTGGAAAGTCTACAACAGAGTCACGCCCATCAGATAATTTTTCTTTTCTTGGTTTATCTTTTAGCTCTTTTACTTCAAGTACTTTTCACAATTCTACTGATCCTTATGGAGATAACTATTCCTTCACAGGAGATTATAGACGGGAGGATAAGTGGCTAGTTGTTCATACTGTTTTAGTTGATGATTCAAGCCGAGTGTGGAGTATATACTGGACAGAAAAAAAGATATTGTCTAAAACAGAAGTAACAAATAAAAGTATTAGATTCCCTTATAGGGTTTTAAAATTAAACGATTCATACAAGCACGAGTTTTATGGTATATTTAGAGAAGTTTTAGCTTCTCAAGACGCCATTAATCAAAGTTTAGCACAAATACAAGTTTTAGCCAACAGTAATAAAGTATTAGTTGGTGAAGATGCAGTAGAGGATATAGAAGAATTTAGGGATGAAATACAGAAGATAAACGGGGTTATACAGGTAAAAAGCTTAGACCTAGTCAGAGAAGACAAATTTTCAATAGATATAGAACAACAATATAGATTGGTAGACCACTGCTTTGATAGAATAAAAAAAGTTTTAGGTATAAACGACAGTTTTTTGGGTTTGGCTTACGCCAGCGATTCAGGTAGAAAAGTAAAGATACAACAAAACGCCAGTGTTTTGTCTTTGCGTTACTTAACATTAAGAATAGAGTCTTTTTACAGATATTTAGCTAAAGATGTTGCGTCATTGGTGCAGCAATATTATAACGCTCATCAATATATAAGAATACTAGACAATGCTACAGGTATTAGGTGGGCAGAGTTAAATAAGCCCATGGTTAAATTTTCTGGTCAATACGCACAAAACGGATTCCCAGAATATGTCCCTATCTTAGTTAACGATCTAGACCCAGAAACAGGGGAGTTTGTAGAAGACGAAGAAGGAAATGTGCTTGTATCTCCTGTGTCAGACACGGACACTTACGTTAAAGATTTAGATTATGACATCACAATTGAATCGTCTGTTTATAACGATAACAATGAGAGAGCTCAATTAATGTTAGAAAGCGTTCTTTCAGGAAAAATAGGTCAATATCTGGCAGAAGTGAATCCACCTGCATTTTTAAAAGTTTCTTCTTTAGCTATCAAAGCTATGGGTACTAAATACACTCCTGAAATTTCTGATATTTTGGAACAAACAGCAGAAGGAATACAGAATTTACCACAGCAAAACACCCCTCCACAGCCTGGTAATAAAGATCCTCGTAGTCAAGAATTGAAACTTCCTCAAAACACAAATGAATAACCCAACATATAAAAACATAGAATCTAGTAACCTTAGTACTGGGGAAAAATTTACGACTCTGTCTCACATAGAAATGGGAGAAGACGGAAAAGAAACTTATGTATTAGACCCTATTGTTGTTAAGCTACCTACAGGTGATGACAATGAACTTGTAATTGGAGAAGATAACCAACAAGTTATTGAGGAAGATGTAGATTATGAGAAAGCAAATTTGGAACAAGGTATTTTATCTGCTTCTTCGGATGGAATAAAAGACATAAAGATAAATCTTTTAAACAATCAAAATATTGAAGAAACTAAAAACAAAGTAGAAGGGTTAGCAAATTCTTTAGGATATACATTTAGTTTGTTTCCACAAGCAAATGCAGACGCAAAAGGCGTTGAGTATGGAGAAACCCAAAGACCGACAGTAAGTTCTATTTTTTTGTCTCAAAGAAATGATTCAACGTACAGTCAAAAAGTAGACGATCTCGGAAAAATTATTGATGAGTATGATGATCCAGACGATTTTGTACGAAGTGTAAGGTTTAATGATCTAACTGACTATCAATTCTCCGAATTTGAAAAAATAGCTTCTTTGTATGGCGAAAGAAGAAAAGCAAGACAAGACATAGAATCAGCAAATACTATAGAGACACCCGAGCAATTATATGATAACCCAAATGCTCACGCAATACCAGAAGAATCTAGCCCAAAGGATAAAGTTTTTGAAGAAACACATAGAAACATAGATTTTCTTGATCCTTCTGATGCATTAGCTAATTTTTTTATTGTCTTTCCAGATTTTACGTCGAGTGTTCCAATAAGTTTATTTGGATCAGCTAACTCTATCTTTGGTAATAGAAGTTTAAACCAACAAATGGAAAGTACGTCAACAGACATAAAAAATAAAATAACAGATATTTTTAAAAAAGAAACTGGATTAAACGTTGTTCATCAGAGTAAATTTAACAGATGGTATATCAAACAAGATAACGGAGAGACTGTCGATGTAACGCCAGGAATTTTAAGCGAGTTAAAAGCAAATAAATATGCAGTAGGTTTAGGTGTAGCTGGTGCAGTTGTTGGTATTGGTTTAGGATTAACCGCTCCAGGATTAATTTTAAGAAAAGCGGCTGGTGTTTTATCTAAAAAGTCTTTAGTTGCTTTTGGAACAGGAACAGCTGGGTCTGTATTCTTGTCTGCAACAGGAAACCAAATTGATTATACTAGTGCAGCAATGAAGCTGTCGCAAGACTTAGACACGACAACAAGGTTCAACAATATGTTTAAAACTGTTGCTGACACTCTTTTTTGGGACACAGTTGGTGGACTAGCAATAAGTGGGTTGTCTAAGGTGTTACCTATAATTTTTAATAAAATTAATTCTGGGTCTATAAGCTCTTCGGAGGCTGTTAGACTAGCTGGTGAATTGTCGTCTTTATCTGACATAGAGAGAACAAGACTACTTAAAGTTTTTAGTGAGCAAACAGGGGAAAAAATAGGAAAAACAGAATCAGATGTCACAGCTATGGTGCTTTCTTCCGATAATAACACTAGCGTTATAAGATCGCTTGTTAAAGGAGCTATATTTAGTATTGATCCTGGAAAGGCTGTTAATCTATCTTTAACTAGAGATAAAGCTAGCCGTGCTATACTCAATGCTGTTCAAAAAAACGTTAGCGGTAATTTGGGAAGTATTGTTACAAGCGATATTGTCGACTACACGTCCAACATAGCCAAAATGTACGGTAATATGATAAAAAGAGTAAACCAGTCTCCGTTACTAAATAATGTTAAAGTTGATAGAATCAAAGTTATAAAACCATTTTTAAATAGTTATGAAATATCTACTAATATTAAGTATCAGAACATTATTAATGGTAGTTTACGTTCTAACGATCGTTTAAATTTATCAGATTTGTTGACTCTAAGAAGAAAAGTGACAGATTTTAGATATTCGAGTCTACCTAATGACAACAGTTTAGAGACAAGGACTCTAAAAAATGCGTTAGATTCTATTGTTAAAAGTGCGGATAAAAAAATAGAAGAAATTGCTCCTGCTGTTTTGCCAGATGGAAAATCTTGGTTAAAAGATTACGAACTTTCCAAGAAAGAATATACGTACATGAAAAAAGTTTTTGAACAAGAAGTTTTATACAAAACCATGTTTGATTCTAGTGGTAAGCTAAAGCCTGGTATATCTCCACAAAGGATAGTTAAATCCATGATGAACGCTAACAATGCTAATTCTGCACGTTGGTTAGCTATACTGGACAAATTGAATCCAGCAGACAGAAAGACTTACGAAACAGCAATAGTTGACAATATAGTTACTAGTAACTTATCTACTTCTGGTGTAACTAAGTTTAAAACTATTGGTTCTCAATTAAGAAAGTTTACTTTTAAAAACCAAGACGTTGTAAATATGGTAAGCCATATCAGTGATTTATCAACTATATTGTCTGATAATATTGCTAGTATGTCAGTTAGTGCTGCTGGACGAGACGTAGGTTCTCTAGCTGCTAATTTAGAGACTTTTGCAGAAAGGTATTTTTTCTTCTTTGGTAAAGAACTTATAAATAGACACATATCTTTTACAGGAGCAAAAAAAATAGTTGGCTCTTTGCAAAAGATGCTCAATTCACCTATAACATTCAAAAGTAGTAAAGAGCTAGAAAAACTTGCTGCCACAAATCCTCCTTTGTCAAAAGTTATAGCAGATCTTAATAAATATATGATAGATAATGGTTTAGAAGTGCCAACAATATCTGTTTACAAAAACGGAACAACCACTGGATTTGGTTCTTCAAAAAAAGTTCCTTTAAATTCAATAGCTGATTTAAGTTTTGTTGAAAAAGTTAAACAACTCGTGGCTTATAACCCTGCGATAGTTGATAGATACAAAGAAATCGAGGTAAATAGGATTTTATCCGAAGAACATAATTTTAGATGGAAAATGACAAGTGAGAGAACTGTTAAATCTATAGGTGACGGAGACAAATATGCGTTAGATGAGGGGTTTTTTAACGAAAAAATAAAAAAAACAGTAGAAACCATAGCGGGATTTTAACATGAGAACAGCGTTTGATATAATAGAAAAGGTTATTAAAGTAGAGGGTGGTTATGTAAATCACCCTGACGATAAGGGTGGGGAAACAAATTATGGTATCACCATAAAAACAGCTAGATCTTCAGGTTATGTCGGAAGTATGCGTGATATAACAAAAGAAACAGCGATGAAAATTTACAAAAAGCAGTATTGGGACATTATTAAAGGAGATTCTATCCTTAAGTTGTCGGAAGACGTTGCTGAAGAAGTTTTTGATACAAGCGTTAACGCTGGTTCATATTTAGCTATTAAGATTTTACAGCGAGTCCTAAACGTTATGAATAACAAACAAAAATATTATAAAGACATTGATGTAGATGGAATTATTGGTAAAGGTACTATAGCTGCACTAGCCGATTACTTAAGTGTTAGGAAATCTAATATTTTAGTAAAGGCTATGAATTGTTTACAAGGAAGTCATTATATAACACTTTGTGAGAGAAAAGAAAAACAGGAAGTTTTTGTTTATGGTTGGTTAACAAATAGGGTATAAAATGTCAAATTATAAAACTATATCTGATTTAAGTGATAAAGAATTTTTTAGGTCGCCTTACGAAAAAAGGATATCAGAAAAATACGAATTAACATATAAAACTAAAAGTAATTTAAGCGAACAAGAATTTTTTATGGTTACTAGAAATTGGAATCCTTTTATAAACAACAGATAAAATTATCTGGGAGAGAACATCTCTTTTCTAGCATGAAAATTGCTATCGTTTTTCTTCATTCTTTCAATAGCAGCCAACTGTCTTTTAGCTTTAGCTTTTGTTTTATGTTGACCTAATTTTTTACCTGATTTACTGGTCACTTTATAACCGCTTTTATTTTTTTTTATCATTATAATTACCTAGTTTACAGAAAAGTTAATTTTATCGTTTGTATTTGTGGCTGTCAATGCACTGTTTAGCTTAAAAGAAAAACTTAGAGAATTACCTGTTACTGATGTAGTATAAAAATAATCTAAGCTAGGCAAAGTTCCAGCTGCTCGAGTTAGAGATATGTTGTAATTGAACTCTCCCAAAATAGGAGTCCGCCACATATCTAGAGCAACTGTGAAATTTTGGTTCGCAGTTGAGGTAGCGTCAAAAGTAACAGAACCAACATGATTATTAAAATAAGAAATATTCCTAGCTGGCTCAAGCTCTATTATTATGTTTGATTTTCTAACATATTTAGCGTTCATGATGACATTTGAAATAACTTCTACTGTGTCGGCTCCAGACTGAGACGCTATACCAGAAATAGATTTTTGAGATAGGCTGTTGTTACTTTGTATATATAAGTCAAACTTACATGATAAATTATTGACAGAGTTTACAACACCAGCGTCACAGAAAATAATGTTTCCTCTTATATCGTGCCTAGCGTTTGCAGTTATAGTTATCGCTTGAGACCTAGTTCCTATAGATGGAGTCCCGTTTAAGTTTGCTATTAACAAATTGGTTATAGAACATGGATTTGTTCCCAAATAAATACCATTACCTGCTCTGCTTGCTGTAGATTCATCAATTATAGAGGTGTAAACTCCTCCACCTGTGTCATACAACGTATAATCTTTAGAATCAGCAGCGTCTCTCTCTACAGTTAATTTGGTGATTACCATAAAACTAGAGTCATTTTTTACGTGCGGCTTGGCTGTTGAAGACCAAGAATACGGGTTTCCTATACTGTGTATTTTGTCTATTTGTCCGATAACTCCACTACTAAAATCAGCGTTTCCCCAACCATCATTAAGTATTAATTCATTTATTGATATCTTACAGTTTGAATCAGCAAATAAACCATTGCCAAACTTACTGTTATCTACTGACAATAAATTACAAGAGAACCTAGAGTTAGTAGTAACAGTTGATGCGTTAACTGTCCTAGAAGGGTAAAGTCTGCTAGTTTGTGGTGTAGTGCCGTCGTTTGCTAGATCGCCACAGTTTTTTATAAATATACTACCAATAGGAAACTCATCTATAACATCATATATAAATGATTCTTCTTTAGAATCATTTATTGTTATGTTGTCTACGTGCCAAGAGGTATTAAAAATATTAGATTTGCTTTGTGTTTTTGTGTTTTTTAAAGATAGGTCTAAAGAAACTGAAGGAGAATCTGTGATGGACACGCCGTCCAAAATATAGTTTCTTCCGTAGACACCTAAACTTCTTGTTACATTTGTTGGATTGTTATTTGCTTTGTTTCCGTCTAGAGTCACGTTTAGCAAACCAAAGTTTTCTGTTACGTCTATATATTCACCAGACTGTTTTAAAGTGGCGAAGTTATTTGTTAATACGAGATCACTATTAAAGTTTCGTTCAGCCTTTAATGTGGTTAATCCTGCCCCAGCACCTACCAGGAACATATTCTCTATTAGAACAATAGTGCTAGTCACTTCGAAAGTACCTGGCGGGATTCTTACTACTACTGGCGCAGCTGTTTCTGTCACGAAATTTTTTATGTTTGTAATAGCGTCACTAAACGATTCTGTATCCCCATAAAAATCGGATAAACTGTGTTCGTTAGCAACTGGTTGCCAGGAAGATTTCGATAATTTAGGTACGTTACCTGCGTTTGATGTTAAACTTTTGTAAAGTATATTTTGATGAATGGTTATAGCATTTTTATCGTACATTAAGGTGGGCTGCCAATCACGGATACCTTTTTTTGATTCGGCAAAATCTACTTTTTGTCTAGTAAATGTACCTAACCTAGTACGCTGTTCAACTGTTCCTTCACCGATTTCTATATCTTCTTTGGTGATTTTGTGTCGTGTTCCTGTACCCGCCATAGAGTTTCCTTAACGTCAGATAATTGTCTTGCTACAATAGCAATACCATTATTATCTATTATTTTTTGTAGGTTGTGTTCTTGAGCAAGAGACACTTTTTCATAACGTTTTTTTACTTCGATACCAACAAATTTACCGTCTGTTGAACACGCTATAATATCTGGTGTGCCTCTTACTCCAGTAACAATTGTATTTATAACATAATAACCATTTTCCTTTAATAAAGATATTATTTTTGTCTGCAACGTATTAGTCAATTTATCTGTCTTTAAGCATATATTTATAGAAAAAATTGTTTGATTGTTTTACAAGATTGTCAATATAATCGTCGTCTCGGGTACAAATAAAACATTCAAAATAATCATTACCAACTAACACTGGAACATAACACTTTTTAGCCCTTACCCCAGATAGGTACATATAGAGCTGAATTTGTGCTTTATAATAAATAGGTATTCCATCTATTTTCGTGTTGTCCCAGTTTCTATCAAAACTCTTTACAGACGTTGTTTTTATTTCTACTATGTAATCTACATCTTTTGGATACGGGTCTCCAGGAACTATATCTGACATAACATCCAATGTTCCTGTCAACCAAGGATATTTCCTGTCGAAACGTATTCTAGTGTTTAAACTATTTAAATGATTAGTATAATTCAATCTATTAAATTCTGCAAGCACAACAGGCTCTAACGCTTTACCAACTTCAAAAATTAATTTTTTTTCCTCTTTATACCCATCTGTTTTATTTTTTATTAAAGTTTCTAAACTTGAATAGGGGTTTTCCCCCAATATAATAGATACGTCTGAACCTGATATTCTGTTTTCTCTTTTTTCACGATCAATCCACAATATTCTACCACATTTGCCTAACAAAAATATGTCGTATTGCATACTAGGATCGTGGTGTATGATGCAGTTAAGTGTATCCATAGTTTTTTCTATGTTGTTAGTCATAAAGCACTTTAAAATATCCAAACAATTTTTGCCTCGCACAGTTCTATCATCGAATTTTTTTAGTGAATATTCTAACCCTGGTTTTTCACAACTTTGTAAAAGACAATTTTCTTTTTTTATTTTTGTTAGTGTTTTATAAGTCTTAAAAAAACTATCGTTTTCGCCGTTGTAATGGTAATCGACTAGGTGTTGTATAAAAGTCCAAGGTAAAAAACCAGGTAATTCTTTCCTAATAAAATAAAACTGATTTATGGTATTATCGTCGTAATTATCTGATATGTTAGTTTTATAACTTTCACTCATAATATATCTCCCGGGGTTAATAATGCTGTACGACTATCAAACAACAAAATCTAATCAATGTAAAGAAAAATTATTTAATTTTAATATAGCCTATATTAACGCCCCACCTAGAGTTGGGAAAACGTTGATAGCCATACATACTGTTGAATCGTTAGGATATAATAAGTGCCTTGTCGTAACTATGAAGAGTGCCTTAGAAGGATGGGGAGAAGCTTTAGATAAATATAGTGGTACGACCTTATTTAAAGTTGTAAATTTTCACCAAGTACATAAGATAGAGAACACAGATTTTAATGTTGTTATTATTGATGAATCTCATAGGTATTTGTCGTCTTTTCCGAAAAAATCTAACTTATGGAAAGTAGTTAGAAAATATACTATAAACAAACCCATTATTTTTATAAGTGCAACGCCAAACGTTGAGAGTTCAGCACAATTATTTCATCAACTGGCGTTAAGCGATTTTTCTCCTTTTAAAAGCTACAAAAATTTTTATTCGTGGTTTAAGGACTATGGTATACCAAATACTATAAGACTTAACTCTATGGTTGTTAACTGTTACAAAAAAGTTAAAGAAAAAGATGTGTTAGATAAAATAAAACATTTGTTTGTTTATGTGTCATTAAAAGAAGTAGATATGATAGCCCCAATAGATAAAATTCATTGTGTATCTTTAAACAAGAGTACAGTAAATAAAATAAACATTTTGCGTAAAGAGGGTGGGATAAGCTTATGCTTGAACAACAAAATAGAGTCGATAGTAAGCAGTACTTCTGCTCACGAAAAAATTATTAGTTTACAAATAGAGGGCGGTACAATAATACACAACAAAGAAAATTATTTGTTAGACAACGAAGAAAAAATAAATTATATTAAAAATAATTTTTCTCTTGACAAGATAGCCATTGTTTATTACTTTGAAGGAGAAAGAATTAAATTGTTAAAACATTTTCCTAATGCCAGATTAATGCAAAGTACGTCAAATATTGAAGGTGTTGATTTACATCAATACGATAATATTGTAGTTTACTCACAAAGTTATTCTGGTTCAGCGTATATACAAATGAGGGCTAGACAATGTAATCAAAAAAGAAAAAAAGATATTTTTGTTAATTTTTTAATAGTAAAAAATTATGAAAGCCACAGAATATATAAAAAACTTTTGTTAAAGAAAAACAAAAGTTCACTGTATAAAAATTTATAATGTAAGGAGTTTAGAATATGACAGATCATGGGGCTAACCTTGTTTTTTACGGGCAGCCAAAAATAGGTAAGAGTACTTTTGTTAGCAAATTTAACAAACCTATTTTTCTTGCTACCGAACCTAGTTTACGTTATATCGATGTAGACAAAAAAGATATTAAAAACTGGGTCGATTTGGTAAATTTGTGTGCAACAATGACAGGTGATTTTCAAAAAAATAAGTTTAAATATGAGACTATTGTAATAGACACTTTGTCAAATGCGTACGAAATGTGTAGGGAACACATAAACAAAAAAAATAATGTTGATCATGAAGCCGATCTGCCTTACGGCAAAGGTTTTTCGCTGGTATACAAAGAGTTTAAAAAAATAATAAACTGCATTTGTTTTTTTCCTGTCCCAGTAGTATTTATTTGTCACGACGAAGACAGACAAGTTGATAGCCAAGGAAAACAGCTCAGTAAAAAGAGTATTAATTTGTCTGCCAAAATGAGTAAGTGGATATTAGGATTGGTAGATATTATAGGATATTGTTATGTTAAACCAGAAAGCGGAGACAGGCGTATTAGCTTTTTAGTAAATGACGAATTTGAAAGTGGAGATAGAACAGGAGAACTTAAAAATGATTATGAGCTAGATATCAATAAAATACCCGAAATGAAAAACAATCTGTGGAGATAAAAATGAGTGATGTAGGAATTTTTATAGAAGAAGATTTAGAAAAAGTATTTAACCAAGCTAAAGAGACAGTTTTAGAGGGGTTTTTTGAGGCTGACTTAGTAGATGTGTCTACATTTACTTCCAATAACGATAAGAAATTCATGAAATTTAAGTTTTCTTATAATAACGGAGAGAACACAATTGAAAAACTATATTTTTTAAACAGTGTCGGTACTGTGAAAATATTGATAAGTGATCTTGAGAAAACTGGGCTTGTTTTTGAAAGTTTAGCTAGTATTTTAGAAGAAAAATTGTTGTTGATTAACAACTACAAATACTCTATTGATATTTCTAAACCAGACAAGTATGTACAAGTAAAAATTGTTAGTGTAGCTGAAAAAACTAGTCCTGTGGATTACTAATGAAAATACAAACTTTTAAAAACAGTGTGGACACTAGTTTTTTTTTAAAAAAAAACGTGTTGTTTTGTGATACTGAAACACAGGGTTTGTACGGTGATTTAGTAACTCTGCAGATATGTTGTGGAGACGAAAAAGTTAATATTATCGAGTGTCCAACGGAAAGTTTTCTGTTGGACATTTTAACGAATAATAAAACTGTTTGGCATAACGCGTCTTATGACTTTAGTTGTATAATTAAACAGTTTCCTAATTTATTAAAAGAATCCAGTAACTTTAGGTTTGACGATACGTTATTGTTGTCTAAAATAGAGTTCCCTGGACTAACAAGTTTTTCTCTTGATAGCGTAATAAAAAAAGTTGTCGGTTTTGATCCGTACAAAGACGTAGACTTAGATAAAAAAACACTACAAAAAAGCAACTTCAAAAAAGGTGTTGTTCTTTCTAAAGAACAAAAAACTTACGCTGCGTTGGACGTCTTTTATTTAGGAAAAGTGTATGAAGCCTGTCACGAAAAAAACTGTAAAAACGAATCTTATAAATTAGATTTGTTCACCATATCAGCTTGTTTAAATTTAAACAGTAACGGCATACCTATAAATAAATTTGTAAGAGATAAATATTTAAAACAGACAAACAAAGAAATAGAAGAAAGTGAAGTTACAATAAATGTGAACAGTCCTAAGCAATTAAAAGAAGCCTTCAATCTAATTAAAACAGATAAATATACCCTTGCAAAATATTCTAAAACAAATAAAGACTTATTGCAAGTACTAAATTTACGTAAATCTCTAAAAAGAAAGAATTTTTTAGAAAAACTATGTGGTGATAGACTGACTGGATTTTTTGCTCCAACAACGAAAACAGGGAGACTTAAATCCGTAAAAGAAAACCTACATCAAATACCTTCTGAACTTAAAAGTATGTTTGGTTTTGAAAAAAAACACAGAAAAGTTTTGGTTTATTCAGATTTCTCGCAGCTAGAGCTTAGGACAATAGCTTTGTTAGCAGACGATAAAGTAATGTTAACAAACTTTAAAAACAAAGAAGATTTGCATAGCAGAACAGCGTCTGTGTTCTTTGGTAAAGATTTTAATGAAGAAGACCGTAAAATAGGTAAAATATATAATTTTTCAATGTTATATGGAGGAAGCTCTAGCTTATTGAAAAGTGTGTTAGAAAACAATAATGTAAACATTGAGTTTTCAAAGATAAACCATTTTATAAAAAAATGGTTTGACACATATAAAGGAGTTCAAGAGTGGCATCAAAACACATCAAATAGAATATATAATAACAAAAATATACTGACGTCTTTTTTGGGTAGAAAAACTTTTACAACGTATAAAAACGAAGCGTTAAGTTTTTATAACCAATCTTTTGCTTCAGATATTTGTAAATATGCTTTTGTTTTACTTAATTATAAACTTAGTAAAATTAAAGAAAATGTTAAAATAGTCAATTTTGTTCACGATTCGTTTTTACTTGAGTGTGAGGATAACGAAAATATATATAAACACGTAGTTGACATTTTGTGTGAATCAATGAAATCCAGTTGGTTGAAACACACAAAGATGTTTGAAAATCAAATAGAAATGCCAATTACATCCACAGTTTCTTATTCATGGAAGGAATGCGAGACAAAACAAAATATTATGTATGAAAAACATTATTAGTAAAAATTATGAGTATACAACCATATATAGATAGAGGGTGGTACACTATACCACTAAAAAAAGAAATAATTAATGACTACAACTGTTTTTTTAGCGAAGACAGAGTAACTAAAGAAACTGTAGAAAAATATTCTAACAGTTTTAATAAAAAAGATTCAGATTTTGGAGCTGTAATAACAGGAGAAATATCTAATATATTTGTATTAGAGTGTCTTAATGACAAGACATTAGATTTCTTTAAGGCTTTAGATAAAAAAAAGAATGATTTTTTAGTTAAATACGAGTCTGGCGGAGCAATAGTATTTAAATATAGTCTAAGCTCGCCAGACTCCAAGGAATTTAGACATTGTGCTATAAACTATAGGATATTAAATAACGGCAGTATTTTTTATTTGCCAACAGAAAAAAATAAAACACAGTCTTCTTGTTGGTCTATAATACCGGAACCAAAAAAAATAGGTCAGCAAAGCTTGTTCTTTATAGAAAACAGTATAAATAAAGAACAGTTAGTTAAGGATTCTTATAAAACTACTTTGCTGTATCCTATCATACAAAAAGTACTGACAAAAAAGCTGTCGTTTTCTAACGCCTCTAAAATGTTGTCTAAACAGAAAATAATAATAAATAAAACAGACGAAGACTCGAAATCTTATTTAAATAGAATATCAAAAATATTAAGAAACGATTCTTCGATAGATTCTCTATCTTTTTGTGATTTTCTAATGTTTTTTAACTCTAAACTTGAGTATCCGTTATCCGAAGAAGATTTGAACAAGAACTATATCCAGCACGTGCTAACTGAAAATAGAGATAGTCAAGTAATAGATGATTGGACGTTCGATAAGGACGTACAAAACATAAAAACTTTTTTCTTTACAAAAGATTCCGACGCTATCACATCTTTTTACGATAGTTCACAAGCTTCCCACTTCGCTTACGAAGTGGGAACTCAACACCTGATAAAATTTAAAAGACTAGATGATTTGAGAAATCATCTAACAATGTGCACGGGTTCAGAAACACAGAAAAAATCAATAACAGATCTGCCCATATGCAAGGTAATATCGTCACCTAAAATAAGCTTTGGTTTCTTATCTAACAATTCTGAACTAGTTTTTAATAAATTTAAAAGGTCTGATGAACTAGAGATTTTATCTTCAGTAGGTGTTGTACCAGCTTACAAATACCCTCACAACACAATGGCTTTTTTAGAAGGTTTAGTGCCCAACAAAAAAAAATTAACTTATCTACTTAGATTTCTACGAACAAAATTAACAACTTTTAAATACTCATCGGTAATACTCTGTTTTGTCGGAGTTCCTGGATCAGGAAAAAACGTATTTGTTTCCCTACTAAAAGACTTAGTCGGACAGGTGTCTTCTATCACCATTAAAATGTTTTTAGAAAAGCACAACGATTGGATAGTAGATAATCTATTTGTTCACTTAGACGAAGTAACCGAAGGAATAACAACAGTAAGAGACAAAAGCTCTTTGTTCGGGCTTTTAAAAGGCTATTCAGGAAGCAACACAGTCGGTTTGAGAAGAATGCACGCACCAGTTGTTAACGTTGAACATCACACAACATTCATATTAACAGCTAATAAAAACCCCTTTCCTTTGCAAAAAGAAGACAGAAGAATAGCTCTGTTTGAATGCCCTCAAAGACTAATAGACAATGAAGAGGTAAAAAAAACAAATGATATATCAGCTTTTGTAAGATCAATAAAAAAAGAAACAAAAGATTTTGCCTGCTTTTTGAGTCAAGCATACTCTAATCTTCCGTCGACTGAATACTTTAATCCTATTCAAACAACAGATTCACCACAGCTTAAACATTTACCGACAAAAGAAAAAGTTCTGTTGTTGTTGAATTCAGAACACACCGATATGCTAATAGCCGAACTGCAGGCTTACAACATATTGCGAGACGCTGACTGTATCAAAAACGGGTTTATCACGATGGTCTCTGCAAAAAGGCTCTATGAGCGTATGCTTGACCATACAACAGAGAGTTTTGAATTGATAGACGATTATATTATAGAGAATAGAAGAACAGAAAAAATAAATATTAAAGGTACTAGTAACATTATTATTTATTTAAAATAATAATGTATAATAAACGATTTGGAGAAAATAAAATGTTTGTGGTTGTTGAAGGAATTGACGGAAGTGGCAAAACAACGTTGTTGAAGCAGTTACTTACCAACAAAAGCCGTTTAAAAGAAAACAATTTATTTTTGTGTGCCGAGAAAAACAGTACAGATTTTTGCCGAGATGTTAATAGAACACTAACCCATAACACGGACGTTGACATTTACGCGAAAATGTTGACGTACGTTGCAGCCAGAGCAGACAACATCAAAAAAAATATTGTTCCTAATTTAGATAAGTTGATAGTGTGTGACCGATACATACCTAGCACATACGCTTATCAATGTGGTGGAGAAAGATTAAAAACTAAATTTGTTAGGGGAGCTCATAAATTATTGCCGTTCGTACCTGAACCTGACGCAATAATATTGTTAGACGCTGATTCAAAAACGTGTGTACATAGACACGACTCTTATGAGAGAAACTATTTGAAAAACTTAATGTTCTATGAACGTGTAAGAAAATATTATTTGAAACTGGCAAAAAAACAGCTTGATATATATCATGTTGTTGACGCAAAGCAGAGCAAAGAGGCTGTTCTTGTTGAGTCTTTAGCTATTATAAACGGGTTAAAAAATAAAAATGAATAAAAAACTTGTTTTTAATAAAAGAATAAAAATGGACGGCATTGATATGCTTAATGAGATAGATTCAGAAACTGTTTCTATCGCATTCTTAGACCCTCAACACAGGGAGATTTTAAACAAATTAAATTATGGTAACGAGAGCACAGGAAAAGGTAAGGCAAGGAGTTCCTTACCTCAAATGAGCAGCGATACTATACATACGTTAATAACTGATATTAATCGTGTGCTCAAACCCAGCGCACACTTATTTCTATGGGTAGATAAGTTTAACCTGTGTACTGGTATACACAAGTGGGTAAGTGAAACCACACAATTAAAAATTGTTGATATGATAACGTGGGACAAACTAAGAATTGGTCTCGGTTATCGTAGTAGACGGAAAAGTGAATATCTTGTAGTCATGCAAAAACTGCCTACTCGAGCTAAAGGAGTTTGGACAATACACAACATACCTGACGTGTGGCAAGAAAAAGTGATACGAGGAGTTCACCCGCACTCCAAACCTATTAGTTTGCAATCTGAACTAATTAAAGCTGTGTCATGCGAGAACGATATTGTTGTTGATCCAGCAGCGGGAAGTTTTTCTGTGCTGCAGTCTTGCTTAGACACAGGACGCAGGTTTATTGGTTGTGATATAAACGGATAGAGTATTATGCAGCAATATTTAGACTTAATTAGTCACATCATGGTTAATGGTGTAGACAGAAGCGATCGTACTGGCACTGGTGTACGCAGTATATTTGGTTATCAGATGAGATTTAATCTAAATGACGGGTTTCCTTTACTTACTACCAAAGCGTTACATTTACCATCTATTATTCACGAATTATTGTGGTTTTTGAGAGGTGATACAAATGTTAGGTATTTGCAAAATAATAACGTGCATATTTGGGATGAGTGGGCGGATAAAGACGGTAATCTTGGTCTAGTGTATGGTTATCAATGGCGTTCGTGGCTGACATACGACACCCAAAGCATAGACCAAATTAGCCAGTTAATTGAAAGGATAAAAAAAAACCCTGATTCTCGTCGTCACATTGTTAGTGCCTGGAATGTTGCACATATTGATGAGATGGCTTTACCACCTTGTCACTGTCTGTTTCAATTTTATGTAGCAGATAATAGACTATCTTGCCAGTTATACCAGCGTAGTGCAGATGTTTTTCTAGGTTTGCCTTTTAATATAGCCTCTTACGCTTTGCTCACCATGATGATAGCCCAAGTGTGCGGTTTGGACGTAGGCGACTTTATACATACCTTAGGAGACGTACACTTATATAGTAACCACGAGAAACAAGCTGAATTACAGTTGACAAGAAAACCTACAAAATTACCTACAATGAAAATCAATAAAAACGTTGAAAATATACTTGCTTTCGTTTTTTCAGATTTTAAGCTAGAAAGTTATCAACCTCAAGAACACATAAGAGCTAAAGTTTCTGTCTAGCATAAGATGAACGTGTCTATTGTAGTTGCCGTGTCAGATGGGGGTGTTATTGGTTGTAATAATTCAATTCCGTGGGACATACCTGAAGATTTACGTAATTTTAGAAGTATTACAATGGGTAGCTCTATTGTAATGGGAAGGAAAACATTTGAATCTATAGGGAGAAAGCTGCCTGGTAGGACAAATATTGTACTTAGCCGACAAACAAAAATTAAAGTTCCCGAAGGGGTTATTTTGACTAGCGACTTTAACACATCTATCAAGGAAGGGTTAAAATACAGTAAAGAAGTGTTTGTTATTGGTGGTGAGGAAGTATATAAGTTAGCCTTAAAAGTAGCTAACAAAATGTATCTTACAAAAGTAAACGAGTATTTTAGTGGGGACTCTTATTTCAACTACAACCCAAAACATTGGGTTGTAGTTAGCAAAAAACTAAGCTTTAAATTTAATTTTTATGTTATGCAAAACAAACATTTAAAGGTTTTTAGTTATAGACATTACTAGTAACAACAATATTAAAATTTGCATAACAGATAATCCGTGTAAAAACGGATAAATAAAATTAGCCATAAAAATTTTAATAGTAGCTGATAAAAAACTAACTGCTGCCGTATGTATTAAATCAGATATTAGATCAGATATTTTCTCTGTCATTATTTGATTCCTTTAAAATATGTTCAATTTCTTTGTTTGTATCTTCAGTATATTCTTCTATTTTTTTAGTTTTATCCTCACCTACGTATAAAAGTGAAGAAAGAAGCACGCACGAAACGGTGCTTATTACACAGACAAAGAACGCACAAATAATAAAATCTGTTGTCTTAATTTTAATATTATTCATCATTTTTATCCTCTTTAGATGACAGTAAATCTTTATTAAACGCTACTATTCCTACTATTATGATACTTGCTAAATCTGATACAACATTTAGTACGTCCTCCGAGTGCCTAAATATTAAAGCTATGGAAAAAACCAACAAAATAGCTATGGTGAACAGATAAAGTACGTTTATTCTAAACTTACTCATCAGTTTGTATTAACTAATTTTTAGTGTCTTCAAAATACGTTTCAGAAATAATAACAAGTGCGCATACGAACGCACTCATAATAACTAGAAAACTGTACAACTTACCCAACTCTTCTAAAGAGCCGCTATGAAAAACAGCAGTAACCATGTACGATATATGAGCTAATGTGAAAAGATATAATCCAACAACTTTAGACTCTGCCACTGTTTTAATAAATGACATTATATCCATTACATATTACCTATTAATTTTCTTATATCTATATGATTAATAATCATATCATTATATTTATTATGAGAAAAATACAACGATTTTTTATCTTTTCTAAGATTTTTATAAATATTATCGTCTGCTTTAATAAAAGCATGGTCATCTATTTCTTTATAAAATTGTTCGTCTATTATCTTGTACTCATTGTTATCTAATTTTATATAAATATCGTTCTCTGTTTTTTTATAAATATTCTCATATATTTTTTTTAGTTCGTTTTGACTGTTGTGTTTTTGATATACAAGTCTATCATTTTCGTCCACATATTCGGCTAGTAAATCCTTATATTGAGGATATAAAACTACGCCGTCTATTAGTTTATTTGCTTTATCCTTTGTCGAAGAATAAGAAAAAAATCTTTCGATATCGTTACGTATTTCGTATAATATTTTAACTTTTAAATCTTGTTCTACAGTTATACAAGGATCAAACATATTAACAATACCAGTCTTACTCATTATACACACTCCTTATTTTTTTTTAGTTGATTTACAATCTAGAAGTCTATCTTCTAATTTTTCGCCTCTTTCTGTTGATAAATAATGTAATGAACAATATATTTTAAACTCTGCTAATTCTCTGTTCTGTGTTTCTATTTTTTGACCTAAGTCTTTAGTATACGCTTCTATTTTTTGTGCTAGTTCCTTATTTGTTGATAAAAGTGAATTAAGGAATATCAGAGAGATAGAGCCTATTCCACCTGCGAATATTGGAAAAATATCTTGAATTGTCATAGCAAACCCCCCATCCATAAGGCATTATAGTTCGCAAGAACCTGACACACAAGCGAACTCACTGTTAATATTAGTTTGGTCAAACTTTTCGTATTCTTTTAATAATTCCCAATCAATAATAACATCGTGCTTATTTTTAAAATCTTTGTATTGTTCTTTTGTTATAAGTTCGTAAGGAGCTTGTTTATAAAAATGGTCAGAAAAAGGTAAAAAAGTAACGCCAACAAAGTTTGACATATTTTTCTTTAAATATTCTCCTACTTCTTCCCATTCGCTGTCTTTAACGGACACTGTAGCTGATGTGTTGTGATCGCAATAGTAAATATTAAACTTCTCACAAAGTTTAAGATGGCTTAAAGCAGATAAATCGTCTCTTGTTAGTGCAGTATTAGGAGATTTTATAGCAAACTTGATCACTGCTGTATTATCTACGTCGGTTACATCGTCTTCGATATGTATTTTTTTATATCTTTTCTTTATCATTTCGTAAACTGGGTCTAACTTGCTTATCCTGACACGTCTAAAATAAAATTTAGAGTGTCTTGGGTGGATTCCGCTAGCCGTGTCACACAGCTGGCTGACCGTCCCTGATGGTTTAATACAAGTTATGGCTGCACTCGGTGTAGCATGGAAACCAGTATGAACTAAAGCATCTACTGTAGCGTGGTTTTTTTCTGTTGCTACTCTATTCAACTCTTTTAAATAATCTATATCTTCAAATATCTTAACGTTGTCAAGAATGCCAGTTATGCTTACTCCAAGTAGAGATTCTTCAACACAATTTTCACGCCAATCATCCCTAATAAAATTAAACTTAGTAAGCTGTGCTTGCAAAGTACCTAAAAAAGAAGACATTTCAACTTTTTCAATCATACTTTGTTTTGAATCTTCTTTACGATTCATACTTTCTGTCAGATTGCACAGACCAAAAGGTCTGAGAATAATCTCACCACACGGATTAGTTCCATACTCTGTAGAGTCATCGTGTTCTAACCCTAATTTTCGGTAAGCCGCTTTTCTTTTTAGACGTGCGGCGTGTCGGTTGAACATACCAGGTTCACCAGAACCAGAATTTTTAAGTGAGTTCCAAAAACCTAAAAACTCATCATTGATTTTTGTTTTTTCGTCAAACACTGCACTTATATTGGCTAAAGCTCTATCCTGATTCTTTAACCACCATTCACCAGATTTAGCCGTCAACATTTCTCTATCGAAAAGATCAAAGAGTATTATTAACGCTATACGCCTAACTCCACCGACAACCACACCTTTTGCTATGCTGCATATAATATCAAAAACTTCTGTAGATTTTAACTGTCTACTTAGTGCGTTGTTTACTATATTTGTTGTTGATTCAACTGTACGCAATAAAGCATCTGGGCCCGACGCTCTGCCGCCAAAAGTCAATAAAGGTGTTCCAGCTGGCCTTATTTTACTTACATCTAGTTCTCGTACAGCCCCGTCAAATAACCATTCCAAATACTCGTTAAACGCTTCTGCCCACCCTAATTTACTGTCTTCAACAACTATTTTTTTGTTGTGTTTTAATAGTTTTGATGGGCATTTTGGAAGTTTAGATATATTGTGTCTTTCAACTGAGCTACCAATTCCAGTCCCATTCATTGCAATATAAAGTAATTCAGAGAAGCATTTCAAGTCGATAATAGGGAGATAACCGCAGTTGTAAGCCGATAAATTCTCTATTTCTAAAGCTTTACCCGCAGTCAAAATAGCCCTCATTGAGGGCATTGTATTTAGATTGTATATACTATCAAACGCCCTGTCATAAGTTATTCTACTAAAGCTATTTTTAGTATGTGATTTTAAAAAATTAACGTACCTAGCTACTGTCTCAATCCATTTTTCACGAGCCTCTTTAGATTGGTCGAATCTAGCATACCTCGTTTTATATATAAAACTTGAATAATTTCCGCCATTAAGTATTTCAATCACTATCTTTTCCCTATTTCAATTACTAAAATTTTTATTTACAAAAAGAGTTCCTGAATCATTAATTATAGTATTTTTTAAACTTACACCTTCTACTACTTGAGTAATTTTAGCATAATGAACCATACTGCTAGCAACCAACTCAGCACAATAAATTGATTTTAGGTACATTCCATCACTAATAATTTTATTGTTGTGTAGATTCTTAATGTCTGATGTAGACGGATCTAAAAGAGTATTTCCGTTGTCATCTATTATTCCGTCAGAATCTGTCAACACCAACAAGTAATTAGCAAACGTGTTTACGGCAATAAAATAAGCCAAAACGTCAGCATTAACGTTTAAATAATCATATCTTTTATCATAAGAATGTGTTATAGGCGGAACAATACAAATATTTTCCTTATTCCTTATATCACAAAACAAATTACTATAAAACCCGAGCGGAGTCCCTGTGCCGCCCAAAGAATCATTTTTTACTACAGAAGACACAAACCTTGTATCATGATTTAAAATCAAAGGTTCTTTTGAAGACCCTAAATCAATAAGTTTTGCCTTTAACTCTGTACTTATTACTGCAAAACGAAAATTTATTTCGTTTAAACGTTCTTCTGGAGTAACTCTGTATCCTCCTATTTTATTTGGAGCCAAGCTCTCGATACAGTATCCGCCACCATGAACAATGATAAAAAAAATGTTTCTTTCACTCCAGTAAACTATATCCTTAAGCAGTTGGTCTAACAGATGTTGTTTGTCGTCTTGTATATAAAAACCCCCTATTTTAACTACAACGACGCAATCATTCTTAGCAAAAAAATAAGACGATATTTGGTGTTCTAAAATATCTAGCAGAAAATAGTCTTTCATTTAAAATAATCCCCCCATCAATCAGTTATTTTTTTTATTTGTTTATCTATCATTATTTTCTTCCCTTCATACCTAAGTTCTCCGTATTGGCTCAGGTATCTATAAAAAGTAGTTGGTGATATGTCAAACTGCTTACACAAAGTAGAAGGCAAAGTATTCTTATTTATTATCTCGTCCTGCATAGTTTTCACCATCGCTGGAGTAACTTTTAATGGTCTACCTCCTTTCCTGCCTCTAGCTCTAGCTGCCTCTAGACCAGCTTTTGTCCTTTCTATTATTAAAGCCCTTTCAAACTCCGCCATAGCCCCAAACACTGTGAATATGAGCCTACCCATTGACGTGTTAGTATCAAGGGTGCTACCAAAAGCATTAACGATCTTTAAATTTACTTTATCCCTATCAAGAACATCTACTATATCTAATAGATGTTTTAAATTTCTACCTAACCTATCTAATTTAAATACTACTAATGTGTCTCCTTCTCTCAACACACTTAGGCATTTTTTTAGTTTGGGTCTGTCTTCTTTTGCTCCGCTAGCGAAGTCTGTATATATGTTGTCGTGTAGAACTCCAGCGTCGGTCAACGACTTTATTTGTGAGTCTATTTTTTGGCTTTTGTCTGATGTAGACACTCTTGCATAACCTATTAACATACTGAATCTCCTTGACCTTTAAAATTAATTAACATATTTCTGTATTCATTAAAATAATAAAAACTATCAAAAACAAAAAGTTGCTCACAACCCAAAACATAATGATTTATCGAGCTATTATTGCATCGTTTTGAAAAATGCTCTTTTAAAAAACCTCTCTTATCTGTTAATGTAGCTAGAGAAAGATGTTCAGCTGAATATTTAGTTAATACTCTTGTTTCTATATAATCTAATATATCAACGAACAACATACAGCCAAAGAATGCGGAAGTATATTTTTTTCTTGCCGTAAAACTTTCTTTTAAATTAGTGATACAACTATCTTGTATTTTATCAACCACGCTCTCGAATTCTCTCGGCATCATGTATATAATATATTGGTCTATCTCTATATCTATCATTTTAATCTCCAATAAATAATACTATTTTATTTTACATATGTCAACTATTAATATTTAATATTTAATATAATTTTTTATAAACGTTTTCAATACGACGTAATATTTTTTAAATTATCCGCTATTTTTAAGTATGAGTTTTCACTAATTTTTCTAAAAAATAGTTTGTGTGGCCCGTAACCATCATCGTAGCTATAAAAACTATTTATTGATCTTATTTTTTTAAAGCATTTAAGGTTGTCACTATCTCTTCTTCTCCTAAAACTGTTAAATAGATCTTTAGGCTTGACTTTTTTCCACCCGTATCCTCCCAGTCCTCTAGTAGAGTAATCAGATTCATGTATCACCTTATAAAAAGTTACTATCATGTCAATGTGATTTGACAAACGCACGTTCTCTAAAACAATGTATTTATAAAGACAATCATTGAATAAAGAAGGTTTTTTTCTCATATAATACACTCCGTTCCTAATTAGTTTATGAGCGTAATCTTCATCGCAATTGCCATCAATAAAACTAGTCGTCCACGCAACTTTTTCATTTTTGTAAAAATTAAACTCTTCCAATATTTTATCTTCTTTCATTTAGTAACTCCCTATTAACAAGCACTTAACAAAGACAGATAATCTATGTTTAACAACAGTAAGCAATTATCAGCCTCTTCTTTAGTTTTAAATGATTTAATAATTTCTGTTTTTCCTTCTTTATTTTTAACAATGTTATACTCTAGGCTAACACGATATCCCACACCACGCCCAGACAGTGAACGAACATAATAGAGAGCAGCCTTATCTTTTGTTTCAAAAGAACCTGCAAATTCGTTATCTTTTGTGTCAAAATAACCTTCAAATTCGTTATCTTCGCACGCATGTACAACATATAAATTATATTGCTTTAACACTGTACAAGTATATTTTTCGTATCTTTGCACACATAAACTGAAAAGTTTATCCATTTGATAATCCCTTCTTTAGTAAACATTATTTTAAATTATTTTCTGTGTAATATATAATTATCCACTACTTCATCTAACAAGTAATCAATAAAATACTCTTCAGAAAATGTTATTATCTTGTTCTCCATATCTAAGATATCGTTTATTTTTTCGTCTGTTTGATACCACCTATCTATATCTTTTGATATAGTATATTCTATCAATAAATCTCTATATGTTTGGTAACTTACCACTTTACCACCATAAAACTCATGTATTTTTCCGTATCGGTAAGGTCTATTAAAAAATTGATGTATACAGCCTCTTAAGTCTATGCTCTCCTTTATGTTTGATATATCCGCCACCACACAACCGCAATGTATTTTATTCACAAAATCCATTATAATCTCCCTTCTTTAGTTTTTTATCACAGGGCATCCAGGACATAATTACCCTCTATTTCACATAACAAATATTCTTGATAATCGACCTCTGAAAACGTCAAGTATTTCTTATTCAAACGCATTATATTATCCATTTTCTCATGCACCTGACACCGACGAGATATATCTTTTGATCCAGCGTACTCCACTAATAAATCTCCATACTCTTGGTAACAGCGAACTTTGCCGCTACAAAACTCATGTATTTTTCCGTATCTGTGATATTTACAGAAAAAAAAATCCACTTCATGCCTAAATACCATACTTTCATAAATATTTGAAACATCTACCACTACGCACCTCTTTGAACTAAGATTCTCAACCATGTGTTTACTATGATTTAGTCTTTCGTCATCTTCACTTGTCATTTTCATTTTCCTTATTTTTATTGAACTATTTTTGATATTGTAGTATTCTATATTAGAAGTCTCTATCTATAGATAGAATCTGTAGATAGAAGAGTAACATAACTGAAAATAGCCAAACAATATCACCGCTGGTGAGATTTGGTATGTATGGGTAAAACATATCTACAGCAAAAATTATTATATAAGCTACCATAAAAAATATTATTTGAATCGTAGATATTCTCATTTATAATTCCTCGTTATCATACTGTTCATGGTCTTCAAAGTAGTCTGCGTATATATCTGTTAAACACTCTAAATAATCCTCGTATGAATATATTATAGTGTAGTGTGGATCAATATATTTTTTAAAATAATCAACAGCGGTTTGACCTTTTACGTATTTATGGATAGTATATATTTCCCTCTGGTTTATACACATAATAAAATCATCTAACACTGTAGCACCATTAAAATAGTCTTTCACCCCCTTCCTGTTATGGTACAGGGTGTAAGCACGAGTGTTTTGGCATATCATTATGCAAGGCTTACCGCTCACAGTTAATACTCCTTAATTTTAATGTTGTATCTGTGAAACACGGATGACACGTCGTCCATTTCTAAAAAATACTCTGCATACTCTTCAAAAGAATGGATTATTGTATAACAAGCAAATTTTTTATCGTCATACAGCTCTTGAAGACTTGGGTACACGACTATATATTTATCGATTTGTCCTTTTTCGTCTGGGTCGAATCCTTCATTAAAATAGTCCTGCACCTCTACCCAATTGTTGTATATAGCGTATGCACTCACGTGATCACTTATTGCTACACAGCAGTTATTAATCATTTTCTACTCCTTAGTATGTTTATCTATCCGCATTATCTTTTGGACTGTTTAGAGTGATATAAAGTCCTATCCAGCCAGGAATCTCGTTGTCTGTGTAGATTTCAATGTATTTATCTTTAATACCTTTATTTACCAAATTATTGTACAAACTAGAGCAAGTCGAAGGTTCTTTTTTTTCAAATAAAGATACTATTATCGTGTTCTCGCCGTCGTCTTTTTTGTATTGATAACTATCACAACTACATACCTCTACAATAGAGGTGCGTATAATTTTCAAAGCTTTGTTAATATTCATTTAATTCCTCTTATCTTTTCTCTTAATTTTCTACTTCTCCATATAATGTATCAGTAACTGCTTCTATAATACTCTTTTTTAGCTCTAGAGCTGTTCTACCAAAACATATAGTATGTGCACCCTCACCTATGCCGTGTGGATTGTTAAGTAAAAGAATCTTATAAAGCTCCTCTAAAGCCTCTTTCGTGTCTCTCAACGTTAGATATATTTCTGTGTTTTCGAATCTCTTGTCTTTATATATTTTATTTCCTATAGCTGTATAATTTATTTTCCTGTTGAATTTGTGTTTTGTGTACATTATCATATCAAAGTAGCTGCACCTGTTGAATATTAAAGTTGGGGAGGATATTTTATCCTTACACTCAAAGTTTCTTTTTATTAGCCAATTACAGTTTTCAAAATTTATTTCTCTTAATTCAACCCAAACTACTATATCATCTCTTTTAATTTTATTATTGTTTATGTGTTCGTTATTCATATAATTTTCCTATCGTGCGGTTATTATTGTTTTCTAATATATATTTTGAGCTTTTGCACATCACAAATTCGTAATAATCTACATAAGATAAGAATATCAATATTTTCTTTTCAAGCAGATTAGCTCTTACCTTTTGAGCTTCGTTATGAAAGTGTTCTACACTTTCATAAGTTGTTGGTGATTTAATTTTTTTATGTTTTTCTAAATTTTTAAGATGATCAAATCTCAAGTGACCGCCGTTAGCACTTAATGCCATTATTAACGTTTTATATTTACTACCAACGATACAACAATTGCTATCAACGTGGCTTAAGCGTTTCGTTTTATAAAACTTGAATCTAAAAAAATGTCTGACACTAGCCCAAGAAAAAACAAAGTGCTCAGTTTTACGAACTGTGTTGACCAAAATACACTTTTTATTAAGTACAGTGGAGAATTTGTCTAGATCTATTCTTCTTTCCGTTCCGTAGTGACTCAAATATTTATAGTCATTGCTGTAGTACATTCTATTTACTCCTTATTGTTGCTCTTCTTCACATCTGTTAATTACTGAGTAAAGTTTTTCTGACAGAGTTTCTGACAGCTCTTTAATACTCTTTAAATCTGGGAATAGGTTATAATGTACATCAGATTCTAAAAAATCTTTAACTTCATTTCCTAAGTCATCAATGCAATCGTTAGTTCTATGCAGTGCCCACATTGCGGATCTTACTTTTTTAGTTAAGTCTTCCATTTGATCACACAGCATTTCGT
>WLWG01000454.1_pt1 | contig 41732 bp, 17 predicted proteins | sample 6712871 | NCBI WGS metagenome assembly WLWG01 (sample SAMN12718693, study PRJNA515312) | sponge metagenome | isolation source: marine sponge | host: Mycale hentscheli | place: New Zealand: South Island, Marlborough, Capsize Point | collected 2003-05-01
AATAAAGAGGAAGCAGGGTATATCCACTATGAGCAAGCAAACGACACATATTATCGTTGGGATGGGGTGAAATGGGATCCCTGGAGGGATTATGGCAATGTCCCAAGAGAGTATTGGACTAGAGTTCCTAGGGTTGAGCTTCTTCATCCAACTGATCCCGATGATTACATCCAGGTTAATGGTGTTAAAGACGAATGGATTGAGTACTTACCATGACTGCTCCCTTCTCCGTCAACTTACATGTCTCTGCAGGGCACGACTTCGCTCAAGAGTTCTATCTTTCCAACCCTGATAGAAGTTTCATGAACATTACAGGGTGTAAGTTCTCTGGACAGATTCAAAAGAACCCCGGATCTATCATTGCTACCGAAACTGAGCTTGCTGGAGTCACAGGAAGCCCAGTGACTAACTATGTTTATAATTATATCCCACTAGAAATCTCGGTTTCTAATGGTGTGAAGGGGATATACAAAATTTCTATCCCTGGTGAGTGCACATTACATATCGATCAGGGCAAATATGTATACAGTGTCACTATGACTGATGTCAATGGAGTCAAAACCCAGACACTTAATGGGTTAGTCTTCATTGATTTTGGTGCCATCGCATAATAAATACCAAAAAGGGGACAAAATGTCAGATTGCCTTCCAGATATTAGGATAGCCCAACTTCCTAGAGTAAATATTATCGAATTGGATGACTTACTAGTCATCGATAAGCTCAAAGGGGCTCCTGGGGATAATTCTGTCTTTGAAACTAGGGCAATTACCTGGGGACATGCTCTTGGTATCTATCCACCTGATGGTGGTGGCGGAGGAGATCCAGATCTTATCATCCCAAACCCAGATCACAATATTATTCTGAATGGTACTGTCAAGTTTCTTGATGGTACAGAGCTTCGTCCATCAATCACCTTTATTTTTGATGACAATACAGGATTCTACCGTCCCGGTGATAATACCATTGGCTTCACGACTGGTGGTTCCAGGGCGATGGTTATCAGGGAGAGCGATGTAGGCATCGGTACTGACTTCCCTATCGAGAAACTGCACGTAGAACAGGGCAACATTCTTATCCTGATGGGTGATGATGGAAATGGACTGTTTATGGGTTCATCGCATCGTGGTATCGGTGGGGATCCTTCTGTACAGTCAACTGGCCTTTATGACTTGACGTTCCACGTTGGTGGAACAATGTATTATAAGTTCACTGTTGCTGGTGCACTGGGTGTCAAGAATGGTACCGATATGGATGTCGGTAAAAACGACTTCTTGCTTGCCTCTTCTGGACCTACTGCTCCACCAAAATGGAGAGATCCCGCTGACATCTTTGATTTAGATCATATCATCTCTGACATTGATACCAAGTATATTGGTAAAGGAGAGCTGAAGATATACCCTCAGCCTACTAACATCTCAGGCACTGTAATGTCATCGGGATTGGATTACTCCAGTGCTCCCAGTCATGCAGATAGTCTAGAACCCAATGCCAACTCTTTCTATGAAGCTGGTTGGAATCTAAATGTGGATGCAACTGTTGTAAGGACAGATGGAGATCAACAGATAAGTGGAGTCAAATTATGGAAGTCATCTACTCCACAAACTGCACAAGCTTCCATTCATATGGGAGAAAAATCAAACTTACATCTCTTAAGTGGTTCTGAAATGAACAACCAAGCTGGTTCTGCACAGTACATTATGCAGGACGCTCTGGTTCTGTTACGCAACAGGAGTAACTTCCAGTTCAATCAATTAGACTATCCACCTGTAATCACACCATAAATAAACAAAAAGCATCCGAATGGCTTACGACGATATTAGGATTTCTGAGTTACCATCTCTTCCTGAGTTACATGCGAATGACTTATTCCTTATTCAGGATGTCACTAACAATCTAGCTCATAGAATCGACTGGGGACGGTTAAAAAATTCTATTGGGAGACTGTCGAAGGGGATCATCTTCCCGCTAGGCACTGTTGAAGAACCAGAAATTGCTATTGGTGATTACACCTCTGGCATCATGGCAGAGGACTACGGTACCTTTGCTATCGTTACGCATGGATATAAGCGTTTTAAGGTGAACCAAGCGGGCACCATGGAGCTCATCAATGGTAATGTTGTTATTGGTAACTATGACAGGCAGTGTACATATTCCCTTATTGTTAATAATTTAACCACCTTCAATTGTTATACGAAGTTTGGTAGCGATGTAGATGTAGATGGCAATTTGGATGTTGGTGGTAACATCACTGGCGGCAAGAATCTCAATATCCCTGGTGATGTTATTTTAGGTGAGAGCTGCGAGAATAGTCTAATAATTAACTCAGAAATCCGCGCTATGTGTAGCATGGACCTCAAGGGTACCATGTCAATTCATCAAGACTTGTTTGTCGATAACTCTGCCACTATCGCTCACGATGTGTCACTTGGGAGCAGTTGCTCTGACAAGTTAGATGTATACTCTAATGCTTGGTTCCGTTGTGACCTAAAAGTTGATGGAGATTTAAGTTTTGGTGGCAACTTGTTATTGGATGGTGATGTTAGTATTGGTAGTGGATGTAATAACGAAATTATACTGAACGGCGAAACCACTGTATTATGTAACTTCAGAGTCAAGGGTGAAACATACTTAGAAAAAGATTTATTTGCATTCGGAAACGCCAATGTAACCGGTAACTTTATTGTTAGCGGTGACACACAGCTAGGTGCTGACTGCAATAACACAACGTATATTAACTCTGCACTAACTGCTGAATGCACTAGCTTCTTTAGAGATAATGTCATCATTGGCGATCCCAATTTCATCTGTCCTGGTACTCCACTGCAAGTCAATGGCACTTTGGGTGTCATGTGTGACGTTAAAGCTGATGAAGATTTGTATGTAGATCACAGCACTTTCTTGGGTACTGCATGCAGTGATAGGTTAGTTGTTGAGGCCACTTCCCAATTCAGGTGCCACGCCGACTTTGATAGGACAGTTGACATCACAGAAAAATTAACTGTTGCTGGAGACTTGGAAGTCAATGGTGGAGTTGTCAATATTGGACTAACCCCAGAGCAAATTGCAGTCAATGACTGTGCTGAAATTAATTTGCATGGTAACGTCATTGTCGATTGTAATCTTTTTGTAAGAGGAAACGTCTTATATGACGGAGACTTGGAGATTGTCGGTCCTGATATCACTTTCGGTGCAGGTTGTGGATTGTCTACTATTCATTTACAAGGTGAGACTATTGCACATTGTGATGTAATCATTGAGGGTTATAATAATTACGATGCCCTTGTTGTAAAAGGCAACACACATATACAGGGGACAGAACTCGTTAGTGGGGAATTCACTGTAGCCAAGAACTCGTTCCATGATGCAGATCTGCGGGTGCATGAGGATGTCTTACTTAATAAACCTGTAACTTCACTCAACTACTGGGAACAGTGTGAGTGTATCGATGGTGTTATGTGGGGTAACTCAATGAACCCTCCTCAAGGACCACAAACCAACAGAGCACCAGACTTTTCCACTGAAATATATGGTACTCAGAAGTCTCTGTGTCACGTATACCTCAACGATCCTCGCTGGTACAAAGCTAACAATGCTGATCCACATGTTCAAGAGACTGAGATTTATGGTTCCCTGTTTGCAAGAGCAAATGTCGATTTAAACAGTAACGCTGCTAAGTCTGCCGATGGTAACCACCAGCAAAAGACTAGTGTCTGGGGACAGCTGCAACAGTACTCTGTCGTTGAGCTGAACAAGTACATCGACACTGGCAAAGGACACGGATACAACGCCGGTGAGCACGCCACTAGTGGAATTGGATTCAACATCCTTACCAATAAAGATCAGACGGTTGTTCATGGAGATGCTAACTTCAAGAAAAGTGTTATCCTGAATGATGGTGAAAGTAGGCTGACACTTGTACAGGGTAAGTTCGAGGCAAGAGAAGAAGCAAGACTAGAAAAGAATGTACACCTCAGTGGTGGCAATACTGGTAATAGCAGACAGTGTGCTAATTATTCCACGAACATTTGGGGTAAGTTGATTCAGCACTGCCAGAGCACCCTTGGTGATGACTGTGTCGATCACATCACAATGAATGGTTCTGCCTCCATCATGAATGGAGTTGAGTTGAGTAATGGATATGGTGATAAAAACGTCACTGGTGGAAAGGATGGATTCTTTATCTCTGGTGGCGCCAAGTGCGATAGAAATTCATATCATTATGCTGTAACCACAGTCAAGGGCGACGAGCCAATTAGCGCCAAGAAGTCAGGTATCAACCTTTATGTTGCTGGTCCTAGAGATGTAAGTGGTGGCAAGATGACTGGCGACCTCGTCCTAACTGGCGAGGCTGGTAACGGTGAATATAAAGTCACGTCAGCTGGTAATGGAATTACCGTAAGTTCTGGTGCTGTTAATGTAAACCAGACGAAAGACACATCACAAGAACTAGGTTTTAAATGTAGTGATGCCGGCTTTGGAGGACTGAGTACAGGCAGTGGTATCAGTGGAAGCTATGAACCTTGTGGCGGCGGTAGTATTCAGTTTGACTGCGGTACTGCTGGATTGGGGACTCACACTATCACTGGTGGAACCGGAATCACTGTTAGCGGTGGTTCATTCCAACCTTGCGCTAGCGCGAGCACTACAATCACTTTCGATCCAAGCGTCTTGCCGGATCCTTGTGACAAGATGAAACCACTGACAATTAATGTCACTGGAGAAGGAACTGGTGGTGGAACATATAATCCCTGCACCGGTGCAACTATAACTATTAACGTCAATAAGCAAGAAGGAGGCGACGGCACCGTCGGCGGATCTGTTGATTGGGGTGACATTACAGGAAAACCAAGTTGTTTCCCTCCTTGTAGTGGCACGGGTGAGCCTCCAGGAGATGGTAAATTAAAACTGTTGGTGGCTGCCAAATCAGGACTTAAAATCACACGGAAAGATGGGAAGCAGCAGTTTAGTGCTAACCAAGCAACTGGCGATCTTATAGAATGGACACTTGACATGGATCCAGCTGGTTGCCCATATTGGACAGAAAACATTTCAGGGAAAAAACTTGTTCTTCAGGAAAGTGGAGGCTCCGAGAAGCCTGGCATCGTGATGGGAGCTGCAATAGCACAGGGTGATGCCTCTAAAGTTTGGTTAGGTATACATTCCAACCAAAACAACGGTTCGTTTACTACTATTAGTGGTGAGGGTGGTTGGAAAAATGTAGAGGATTGTGGTGGAGAACCAAAAAGGCCAGAAAAAGTCGCAAAGGTGTTCTCAGTTGCTAGGGGTTTGAATGTACTCCCACACCACGCCTCGTCTGGTTTAATCACCAATGGCAATGCGACGAACGAGTCTGTCGACTGCTTTAAGTATGGATCAAGTGATAATACTGATGAGGGTTCATCAGGAATTAACGGTGGAGCTCCCGAAGGCGGTGGTACATACAATAGATTCTGCTTTAAAAAAAGCAAATTCCAGCGTGGTGAACTCGAAGATATTACGGCAGCCACAGACGCACGAGTTAATTACGATTTCGATAGTCTGATCGATAGCTTTGGACTTGCAGGAGATCCAGAATTCCCTACTGGTATTTGTAGGTGGGGTCTTAAACCCATGGCCGGATACGAAAGTCACAAATACCCATATATGTATATCGACCCCTATGAAATGGGTTACAGACATCCCATTTTATGTGATTGGGAGCCATCAGGCGAATCGTATGATGCAATTCCAATCTATGAAAATGATGGTGTAACTGTTGATTATTATGAACACGAGTTGAAGTCAACATTCGATCCAAATACAGATTTGATACCTGGTGCCACCAACTACATGGGGCTTACCTTCCTTTCGTTGGCTGGACTGGCTAGACATAAGAATAAGATTAAGGCGTTGGAGGCACATGAGGATACCGAACTTAAGGGAACTACTACTATCAAAGGTCCTGCTACATTCGAAGACATCATCAAAATTGATTTGGACAGTCTTAGACATGCCGAGGACGATCAGGAAGCAGCTAACATGGGTGTCGCCATTGGACAGGTGTACAGAAACGGATCGCAACTGATGGTTCGTGTCACATAAATAACCAAAAAGGGAAAGTAGAATGGCTTTAGAACATGGCGATCTGTTTTTTATTAACAGATCCGGTTCCACATACAAGATAGAAGCAGTTGAACTAGGAAATTATCTAACAAATAATTCCTTAAATGATGGGACGTACATCGTTAATGATGGGATGATTAGTGTTAATAACACTGGCAATCCATTATGGACAGTGCCTGTTGCGTTGCACAGTGCCAACAGTCCTAATAACACTATCTTGGATTTCGACGAAAACTTTATCGTTGAAAGTAGAGGTGTTGATATAGCAGTCGGGTTGAATTTCCCCAATATTAGAAATGAGTTACTCTGTACGGATCAGAATGGACAGACTCCTGGATTCGATGAGAATAACTGTGGATGCATCGGTCTTGATTTCGGATACATCGCTGATCGGCTTCCCTGCCCCGATGGCGGCATCGTAGATGATAATGGATGCCTAGAGATCAATGCTTGTAGTAATGGCGTACTTGGTTTTTATGGAACAAATGAAGCCTGCATCGATGTTAATATCTGCAACAATGGTGGGATCATAAACAAAGGTGGGTGTATTGCACTCGATTACTCAGAGATTCTCAGTAACATTGTTTGCAGCGATTCCTCTGGATTACTTGAAGATGGGACATGTATAACTGTCAACTTCGAGAAAGTTATGGCAGAAATGGGGTTGGGAAGTATTCGTGCTGATGATTCTATTATCATCCGTGACGCAAATAACAATATAACAAATGATGGCGACTTGACTAAAGGCGATGTCAAGCTTTCAGTCAACCCAGCTAAGTATGAAGCTCCGAAAATTAATAAGATTAAAGCCAGTGGTGCTTGTTTGTCAATAGTAGATAATAAGGATGATCTGACTGTCGGCGATGTCGAAGTTAATATGAGCGAGGCATGCCTCATCAATTATATTAAAACTTATGGTGGATCCACCGGCGACGGCACGGGGGGAAACCCAGTTAAATTAATTATAGCAGGTAATGGTATCAGTCGCGACAATGGGGGGAACCTTAATGTAAGTGATGTCGAATTATCTGTTAAGGTTTGCAGTGGGGCTAATAGTGGACTAACATTTGGTAGCAGTGGATGTCTGAAGTTGAATATTATTGACGAGGACACTGGTTGTATGTCCGATCCTAATCATACTTTCATTGCAGAGAGACTGTATACGGCAAAATCCGGCGGAGGAAATGATCCGGGTATCGTGTTTGGTGTTGGGGAATCCGCTGGTAATACCAGTAAATGGTGGATTGGTATGGCTGCTAACCAAAATAATGGATCAATGCAGTTCATTACTGGTAGAGGTTGGGAAAATTATGATGAATGTGGGGGTACCATTCCGAAATCTGATGCAGAAACACCTGAAGCTGGAAGTTATGGTTCCTTCTTCAGTGTCGCAGTTGGATATAATGTCCTACCTAACTTCAAAGTGTCTGGATTGATTGGTGGTCACGGTGATAATGTGGTTGCTTGGATTGATTGCGGAGGAATCAAATATGACGAGAATGTAAATTGTAATAAACAAAGCAAAAAATACCTGTCCCTGCCTGCGATGGAACCGGACGGCAAAGGGAAAGGTTGCAAGGTAGGAAATGACAATCAAAAAAAGAGACCCGATTCAGATCAATTAGATCAGGTTAATGTGTTTGGATTTGCTGAAGGTAGATATGATATGTACCAGTCTGGAGACGATGAGGATAGAGTTGGTAGACGCAACCGTCTTGGATTTGATGCGAACTCACATAACAAAAATAGATTCCAGGAACTTACATCAGCAGATGCTAGGGTCGGGTTCGGTCTGACAGAGTCAGATAGAGTAGAGTTCATCGAAAATGTTATGGACAGAATGGGTACTCTGAACTCTGAAGGTGGTTTGATGAGATTTGCCCTGAAGCAAAATGATTCAATGCCTGCATATCCCCACATGTATATCGATGTGCAAGAACTTATGCAAGTGGCACCATCTTTAATCGAGTATGATTGGGGACCTGGTAGCATTAGGGAGGTTTATGACGACGATGGGAACCTCTTGGGAGAACAATATGTCGATAATCTCGATGAAGTTGAAGTCGTAGCAGTAAAACCACACTACAGATCATTAACAATGTTGTCACTTGTGGCTCATAAGATCCGCAAGAAGCAAGTAGAAGAGTTACAAACTAAACTGGACGCTTTAGAGGCAAGACTTGACGCTGCTGGCATCCCCTAAATAAAAATAAAAAGATGTCTTCTCCGAGACCCCAACTGACGATTGCCAGCATAGGAGTGTCACCCACTCCTATCAATGTAACTATTATCTCTGCTGAACTTCCAGTTTATAGAGATAATGGTGGTGATTTACAAAAGGGAGATCGATGGTTTGACACCGTAACTGGAGTCGAGTCCTTATTCATTTCAGGTGAATGGACGCCCATTAACATCAATAGCGACTGGAACACGGTCGTCCCCCAGTCCTAAATAATTCAAATAATTGGTTCAATGACAAACGATAAGGATCTCTTTAGTCAGATTAACGATCTTTTTGAAGACGTTACGGTCGATCAAGCCAGTGACTTGATCGGTGAGAAACTGACACCTAAGCAATCGGATTACGAAAAGGAACTGATTGAGAAGCTCAACAACAATGATTTTACGCTTGATGACAAGCTAGTAGAGGAGATCACTAATAATATCGAGAAGGGCGGAGAAGTTGATAGGACCTTAACGCAGTATCTTAGAGAGAAGTTTGGCTTGGCCGAACCACAGGCTGGACAAGAGTACATTGTTGAAGAAGTATTAGAGCAACCACAGACAGAGGAAGAGGAGCCTGCAGTAAGAGAAGATTATATTGCACAGTATGCAGACAGCCTGAGCAGCGTCATCAAGAAGAGCGAAGCTAGTCAGCTTAGAGATAGGTGGGCACAAACTGACGACCCTCAGCAGCGCGGTGATATCTACGAGAAGGTAGACGCGCTAACAGTTCAGCTCAATATGCTGCGGTCCTCCTTGACAGAAGCCACTATGGTTTCTGGTATTGGTCAGGGTGGTGATGGACAGACCCCAGGTTCTGGTGAAGTCCGTATCAACCGTATGGACGATGTCAACCTCGGACCTGATGGTATTGGTGGACTGAATCCTGGCGACGTTCTCGTATGGGATCCCGATTGTAATAAAGGAGAAGGTTGCTGGGTACCTAAGCCAGGCGAAGAGCTCGGAACAGATACATCACCTGTGTTCGGAGCTGTATGGAGCTGCTTAGAGCTTAAGGAAGAGGGTACATTATACTGGGGTACAAATGCGGATTATATCAACGGTGTTACAACTAACCCAGTAAAAGTTGGTGTTAAGAAAATTGACTATGCATTGTCAATTGACTACACCGACAACGAGAACGGAACATATACAGGTGTCTGGATTGCATTCGGTGCACAAGACTTAGCAGGTTCTCCCGTAAAGCCCGCACCAAGCGTTGGTAGCGGCACGAGTGGGATTAATGGACCAGAAGGTTTCTATCTATTAGGAGCAGACTGTGCCACCGATGACGGCACAGAAGACGGAGAGACGCTAACTGGCACAATCTTCGGATGCAAAGAGTTCGATGAAGCAGATGGAGGTGACCTCTATTGGGGTACATCAGACGATCAAGAACTTGGAGCTGCAGGATCTGGTGTAGAGATTTCAACTCCTGGTAAGATTACTAAGATTATTGGAAGCCTTTCAAGCAATGCTGATCCTGTAACACGGGTTGGTGATTGGACTTGCATCTATGAGTATGCTGCAGCAGACGGAAGCATCCAGCAAGGAACTTCTACTGTCACGAACCAAAGAGATGGTGTAGATTATAATGGTTTCTTTGTACTTAATGGTACTTGCTTAGAGCCCCCGATTCCACCTATCGGCGAAAGACCAGTCCTCGGATTTATCTCTGGTTGCGGCGAGACCTCTGATGAAGAGGCACCTATCAAATGGGGCAACTCCTTCCAGGCTGCCAATGGTACAGGCGACTCTGTAACATCTCCAGACACAATGGCAAAGCGAATTATCGCTGTCGTTGCTAAAGGTGTTGACACCAGCCGCTTCGGTACTTGGACTTGTATTTACGAAGACAAGAATAGAGATATCCAAACCGTTGAGTATGAAGGCACTTCTAGCTTGGTTGGTCCTGATGGATTCTATCTCGACACAGCTAATTGTGCATCAGACGAACCCGATGCACCTTCTGAGTCAGCTCCTGCCTTTGGACAAATTACTGGTTGTAAACTGGTCAACCTTGGAGGCAACCTCACTTGGGGAACCAATGCTGAGTATCTTGCAGATGGCGGCACAGTTGTTGCAGCAGAGGCTAAGAAACTTTGGGCAGTCTTCTCAACTAATGCAGACGCCACAACTAATGTAGGAACCTGGAACGCTCTGTATCAGGACATCAACGATGAATGGAAAGTTGCTGTATCACCTGAGAACGATAAGGCGTCACCTGAATATGGATTCTTTATTAAAGGAGATACCTGTGATGAGGATGGAACAGGCGATGATGGCAGACCTGAAGGGTTTAAGTTTGGTTATATTTCTGGATGTAAAGAACTAGTCACTCCCGATGGTCCTCTCCACTGGGGCACCACTGCAGAGTACGAAGCTGGGACCGGAACGGATCTCGGACTAAGAGCAAGTAAGATTCTCTTCTCTTTCAGTGTCGACTCAGACGACCTCAACACTGGCAACTGGAACTGTCTCTATCGCAATGACAGCGCCGCTCTTACAATCACCACTCAGGCAGGGCAGAGTCCTGACTATGGATTCTTTATCGCAGGCAACGATTGTAAGTCTGGATCTAATCCAGAAGGCGAGATGAATGGTATCCTAGGAGAGACATTCGGATGCGTTAGAGTGGTTCCTAAGGGTAAACTCTATTGGGGTACACAAGACGACTTAGATAACAGCACTGGTACACTGATCGATGAGGATGTCACTCAGATCATTGGGATCATTGGCGAGAATGTTTACGATAACCTCTTCGGTGAATGGAGATGTGTTTATAAGAAGGGGTCCACAACCTTCCCTGCTCTTGTATCTGAAGTCAATGTGGGCACCAACCCCACCGAATCTTATTACTTGGTAGAAGATCCAGGTGGTAGTTGCGTCGAGGATGGACTGGAGTTCCCACAAGTCGACGGGAACGAGCCCAACTTTGGACTTATTATTGGATGCCCTGAATCCACAGTTGGATCCGAAAGCGACTTGTATTGGGCAGACAGCAGAGATGCTATTGCTAACGGCAACGGCGTCCAGCTGACGACAACGAAAGACGTTCATAAGATTATCTCTGTATTCTCGTTCCAAGATGAAGAGACTGATGGTACAAGGGCTTGGACTTGCCTTTACCAACTCTTTAATGGAGACTATGGCTTTGCCGAATACACTGGCACTACACCTCCTGGTGGATTCTATCTGGAGACAGCCTCTTGTGCTGGAGACGATAGCGTAGACATCCCTGGCAATGGCTTGGTAGACTTCATCAAGTTCGGTCGTCCAGTAGGATGCGACGAGAATGATGCAACCGACCCCGGTAGTCTCTACTGGAGTAACATTATCGCAACCCAGGGTGGAGAGAACGGAGTTCTGGTTGATGCAGACGATGTTACTAAGCTTAAGTTCTCTTTCACTCTCGACAAGCAATATCGTTCCTGGAACCTCTTCTATGAGAAGACTGCAGGGACTGCCTTTGTTAAATATCCTTCTATCCTGACTGGAGAGACCTATCGTTCTTGGCCTTGGGGCTTCCACATCGTAGATGGAACATGCCTCGACGGCGGGACCGTTCCTGAGCCACCCGATAATATCGGTGACGGTAAGCCTACCTTCGGTATTATTACCGGATGTAAGAAGACGGAAGAGTCAGGTGGAAGTAGCCTCTACTGGGGTACTGCCGAAGACGCTGCTGCAGAAGACGAGAGCGGCGCTTATGGTAAGAAGCTCTCCGACATTAATGGAGTCCCCATCAATGACGCTGTAAGAATTATTAGTGTCATCAGCTTCAATGCTGATCAGTTTAGATTCGGCACCTGGATTTGTGTCTACAAGAACGACAATAAAGAAATCAAGATCGCTACCGCTAATGGTAGATCGCCCCTCCAAGGCTTCTATCTCCACGGTAATGTATGTGATGGAGACGGAGGCGGTCCTGGCGACGGTGGCCCTGGTGGCGGCGAGTGTGATGACACCAACGACTGCCCCGACGGTCTCGTATGTGTAGGCGGAACTTGCGTCCTCTTACCTTGTGATCCTGATGCCACTCCTCCTTGCCCTGATGGCATGGAATGCATGTTCGGCTTCTGCTATAAGCCTTGCGATCCTACTCTCCCCGAGCCCTGCCCAGAAGGCTTTGAGTGCGTTGAAATCAATGGCATCAACCTCTGCGTTCCCGGTGGTGAATTCCCTGGCGGTGGAGGCGGTAGCGACTGCTCAGTCACTAATGACTGCCCCGATGGATTCATCTGTGTTGATGGCAACTGTGTACAGAAGCCCTGTGACATCGATGGTGCATGCGAAGGCGATGAGATTTGCTTCGGTGGATTCTGCTACAAGCCTTGCGTACCTGGTGTAGAATGCCCTAACGGATTCAGCTGCGTAGACCTCGGAGGTGGAATCAGCATCTGTGTCCCTGGTCTCTGGCCTCCCGGTGGCGAGCTTCCTGAACCTCCTGGCGGTGGCGATTGCTCAGGCGGTGAGCCATGCCCTCCTGGATTCACCTGTTACAATGGCGTCTGTGTCCTGCTCCCGTGCGATGATGATAGTGACTGCGACAACAATTCCGAGTGTATCTTCGGACATTGCTATCAGAGATGCGACAACGGCGGAAGCTGCCCAGAAGGATTCAACTGCATCGAAGTTAACGGCATCAGCATCTGTGTCCCTGGCTTCGAACTTCCTGGCGGTGGTATCTTCCCGATTGAACCGGGTGGTGGTAGTTGCGATGACACTATTGACTGCCCACCTGGTTTCACCTGCGTTGGTGGTATCTGTGTACTGCTTCCTTGCCCTGGTGGTGACTGCACCTCACTTGGTAACTTTGAGTGCATTGGTGGACACTGCTTCCCAACCTGCGATAACGTAACCTATCCTGAAACTGGATGCCCTCCTGGTTACATCTGCACCACTGTAAACGGGAATGACATCTGTCTGCCTGGTGGCGAACTTCCTGGCGGTGGCGGTGCCGGTGGTGGTACATGCCCCGATGACTTCGAGTGTGCTCCTGGATATGAGTGCGATGGTGGTGAGTGCGTTCCTATCGAATGCGACATTAACGGCGAATGTCCAAGTCTTATCGACGGACATTGCTACGGTGGACATTGCTATGAGAAGTGTGATACCACGCTTCCTAAGCCCTGCCCGCCTGGATTCATCTGTGTCACCCTGGATGATGGACAAAGCGTCTGTATGCCCATTGGTGGCGGAAACATTGGCTGCCGCGAAGATGTAGAGTGTGATTATGGTTATGAGTGTGTGGACGGATTCTGTCGCCCGCTACCGACTCCTCCTGGTGGTACATGCCCCGACGGTGGCATTAGCTTCGAAGATTACTGCTACCAGGGCTGCGCCGATGGCGACTGCCCTCCTGGCTACACCTGTATCGTAACACCTAACGGACCTGCGTGTCTGCCTATCGGCGGCGGTGGTAACAACAACTGCTCAGAAGACAACGACTGCGAGGAAGGATATGAGTGCGTAGACGGACACTGCGTACCTAAGAAGTGCACCGAAAACTCCGACTGCCCTGCTGGATATAAGTGCTATGAAGGCACTTGCTTCCCGCTCTGCGGGCCCGATGGCATTGATTGTCCACCTGGACATATCTGCGTAGACATCGGCGGTGGCGACACTGTCTGTATGCCAGACGGTCACGGACAGAACGGGTGCCATAAGGATACCGACTGCGACCCTGGATTCGAGTGTGACGATGGAGAATGTGTTCCTATCCGCTGTGATGGCACTTGCGAGGGAGACCTTGAATGTTATGAAGGAATTTGCTACGAGAAATGTGATGATGGTATTTGTCCTCCAGGATTCCAGTGTGTCGTTCCTGACGATGGACATCCTATCTGTATGCCTATTGGTGGCGGCGGTGAAGGTGGCAACGAGCTCGATGACATCTACCTTGGATATTTCCCCGGCTGCCGAGTGGCAGAGCGCGGTCCAGTCACCCTTTACTATGGATTAGGGGAGTCAACTGCTACTGATGTCGTTAAGGACACCAACGCACTTGGCATTATAACCAGCTTTGCCACAGCAGACGACTACGATGCTGCTACAGGAGAAGGCAACTGGACTTGCATCTATACGAATGTTACCAATGAGATTAAGACGAAGAGTGAGAGAGGTGTCTCACCTCTGGAAGGATTCTATGTTAAGGATCTTAGTGACGACACTAATTGCAAGGATAGCAATCCTGACCAACCCGGCGGAAACCCAGATAGAATCGATACCGATCCAATTGGTTGCATCCAATCCAACCCTGGTTCTTTACTGAAGTGGGGCTCCGAATCGGATGTGGTAGATGGAACCGGAACCGATATCGTAGATACAGATGTTGTTGAGATTGTATACACCGGATCAGAAAACAACTATCCTAACGGATTCGGCGATCAGATTGTAGTTTATAAGAAAGATAACGGGCTGCTTAAGCAAGCCACAATCTACAGACAGACTCCTATCAACGATGTTGACTATGGATTCTTCTTGGATGTCGTTGCTTCTGGCACTGAGTGTACTAAGTCTGGCAACGAGCATGGGCCCGAGCTTGGATTGATCACTGGTTGCCGCGAGGTAAGCGACGACGGTACTGTCTACTGGGGAACTAGAGCAGACTACTCGAACTTGACTGCAGATATCGACGATGTCATTTCTACTCCAGCAAAAAATCTTGGAGTCAAGGCTAAGATCATCCTTGCAGTCGTCAGCATCGACGCCGACGAAAACGGAGTTGGCAACTGGAAGATCCACTACAGAACTAAAGCAGGCGTCACCGACACCGTGGTTTACTACGGCAAGAGCGGTCCTGCTGGTCCTGAGGGTGCTTTCATCCTACCTTCAGAAGGTAGCGTTTGCTTGACAGACGGAAGCGAGACTCTCCGTAAGATCTATACCGATGAGGTTATCCTCAGAGCAGTCGATGATCTTAAGCAAGACACCGACACCCTTAGATCACTGAAAGGCGGCAAGCCATACCCTTACTTCGAGCATCAGGACAGCGCTAACGCTTTCTTCTCTGACGAGATCCTCGATCTGAACCGCAAGAAGCCAACGATGTTGGTTGAGCGGTTCACTGGCACTGAGATTTCTGATCCTGACTACAAGCTTCCAGGTATCCCACAGGGCTACCTGCCAATGACTGGAGACCTCTGGCTCGATCCGAACGCGGACTCAGAAGGCAGAGAGAATGTGCTGAGAGCTGCTATCGTCGATAGAACAAATCTAGACTTAAGCGCCCCAGACATTGATGATGTTACAGTTGACTGGGTGGTAGTATCCGGTGACGGCGAAGGCGGCGGCGGCGGTGCCAATACGACCGATGAGGTCTACTTGATCAACACCGTTCAATTCTATGAGAAATACAATAAAGTTCTCAACATAACCTTTGATGATTTTGTTCAATTCTTCCCACTGGTTACTCAAGAGGATGTCAACCTTCTAAACAGAGATATGTTGGCATTGCTTTACGATAAGAAGCCAACCATTCACGTTACTAACGAAATTTATGGTGTTGGACGCTACTTACCTCAGCAAGGCGACTTGTGGATTGACCCAACAGACTACACGATGTATGTCTGTGACGTCAGTCACCCCGAGTTAGGACAACCAAACCCAATTCTCAATCCAGGGGATGGATTCCCTTATCAGGATGGCGATGGCAACTACTTCTATTGGGTTGAGGTTGGTGGAGCAGGCGGTGGATCTGGCAACAGAGTCTACATCCAAATTGATCCACCTGAGTTTGCTGTGAAGGGAGACCTTTGGGTTGACCAAGCCGACTACCTCTTCTATGTGTTCACACCTGAAGGAACTTGGGCAGCGCTGACTGGCGACCAGTCCGCAATGGGCAAGAAGTTCGAGGTGTCGATTGGATCCGTACCTCCACTCAATCCAGAGCGCGGTTCACTATGGTTTGATACAGAGGACTCAGAAATGAGAATCTGGATTAGAGACATTGGTGGCAATAACTGGCTTCCAGTTTCTAACGGTGGATTCGACAGGCGCAAGGTTATGTATGAAAAGAGTCTTTTCGAACTTAACCAACAGTACCAGGAACTCAACTCCAGACTACAAGAGCTGGAAGGAACGAGTTCCGATCCAATCTCCAATAACTTCACTTATCCACAAGAAGTAACAATTGTGGATGAGCAAGGACCTATTGGCGAATACTAAATAACAAAAAAGGATAATTATGACGGAGTCCGCACCACAACCAACTATATTCCCGGCTGGCGTTAGTACAACCGGGTACGCCTGGACGCATCCAGTTACTGGTCAGACTTATGTCTATGGAGGGACCACTAAGCGTAGCTGGAGACTGGTAGGAGATGTTGAAACAAGACTGTATACTGGATCTACCTCACCTCAAAACGAGAATCTTAGATTCGGCGATCTGTGGTGGGATACTGAGTATCTTGAGCTGCGTGTCTATCATCAGATTCCTTTAGGAAAATCACCTGGTGGTGATGATGCATATACTGAAGGAGTTTGGATCTCCTCCACGCATCCTATGATGGATCCTGACGATCCTAATAAGATGAAGCAGTTCGGAGTGATTGTTACCACTCCAACAGATAGGATTGTGACAGAGGGTTCTGAGTTTAAATTCTTTGCTCACCTCCCCCATAACACCGTCCCATACGACGAGTGGGAAGTCTCTGCTATTGTATCTCCCCAGTATATTGGCTCTGATCCATCTCAGCCCGCAACGGAGAATAAAATCTATATTAACTTCGATCCAGATACTGGTGATATCAATGGCAACCTTGTAACTGGGTTGTATCCCATCGGTAACACATCTGATAGTACTAGAAGGGTGAGAGTCACGATCACCGTAAAAGCAAGAGAGGGAGAAGAGGACGAGTTCTACGAAAACTTCTATCAAACATCGACCAAGGGTGGTTTTGAGGCAGATATCGCACAGCTGCCTAGCTTCGCTCCATTCGTAATTGACACACTACCATTCAATGAGGTAGCACTTGACACCATTAAGGATCACGTCTCAGACATCACTGAGTGGGAAAACTTAGGTGAAAACGGTGACAAGTACGAAAAGCAGGCAAACAAAACTACCAGGTTTGTACATGTTGATCCAAGTGAACGAGGACTCCTGAAAATTGTGTCTAGAATTGATGGAGCCATTGGTTACTACGACGATGTCCAATATCCAAAGTTCGATGAACTTCCACGACCTGCTTTAGATCTTAAGACATCACAGGCTAAGGATATCACCTTGTTATTCAAGTATGGGCTGCGGGCAGATGAATCGCTGGCGGGCAAATATAATTCAGTATCGGATGATTATGGTGTGGTAGATAATCAGTGGCAAGGGGAATTCGAAGCTCTTGCAAATGTCGAAGAGCTGATGAGAAAATTTAGACTGACCTTCTATTATGATGGGGAAGACGGTGAAAACAACGGTCTAGATACAGAGAACAACAGGTGGAGACGTAAGTTTACAGATATGGGTATTGTGACTCAGCTTCAGTACGAAGATAATATTATCTCCGGGCAATTTATTGGATTGAGGCTTGTGCCAGACACAATTAACAATCTAAGTGAGAACAACGACGGAACGAGACGACTTTACTTTGCCCTCGTAGACTCAACTGCTGATCAGCAGTATAACGATGTCCGCGACATTATTCCTACGTCTAAAGGATACATCGATATTCAACCCCTAACCTCATGACTTATTCAAATCCCCAAACCAGTACCAACTACGACGCAGAGCAGGCTGCAACGAACGCAGCTATGAGTTCCTCTGATGTCGGTAGGTTAATTGAACAAGACACCGACTCTATCATTCCCCCACAGGCTCCAACCCATTACGACGTTTTTACAAACCCTCTCACTGGTGCTTTATACTACTACATTAGAGGTGGAGACAGTTCGTATGGTCAAAACAAAAATCTAAAAAACTCTTGGGTATTCAATCCACCTGGTAAAGAGTTCTATCCGAACCCACCCTGGGATCCTGAGAAAGGTAACCTTTGGGTTGATAGAAACAATGCCTATCTCGCCTATGTCTATAACAATGGTGAGTCAACATATGGTAATATTGGTTGGATGGCTCTAACATCTAAGAAGCGGGCGTATGACTACTTCTTGTTACAACTTGCGGGCCACCCCAAGGAACTCGTGAATATTGTTGGCAACCCCGGCTCGTTCCCACCCTATTACAGCATTTATAAGCAGGGTTATATTTACTTTAATGTAAATAATCTAAATCTTTATGTCTGGAATGGAGATGTTGATGAGTGGGGTGTAGAAATTCCGGGGTCTAATGATTCTGATGCCTGGGTCTCAATCACTCAGCATGAGTTAACCCCAGATCAAACTGTCCAGTCAACCTTCAGCATGCTGAAGCAAGAGATTGCGACACTTGAGGCGGACCTTGCTGCCTATAAGGCACAAGCAAGTTCCTGAGATAAATAAATCTAAATAGGAAAACTAATGGCCGAGCTACTATTAAATCAGGTTATTTTTGACTCAGCACAGCCCCCTAGTACAGGAAGGGAAAATGGCGACCTGTGGGTGAATGCAACCACTTTGAACATGTACGCATGGGACGATAACATTGGAGATGACGGAGATCCAATTGGTTGGATTGGAATTACCTCTTCGCAAAATCAAGGTTCCATTGTTTATATTGGCGACAACGCGCCTATCTTAAACGATATCTATCCTAACCTTGTTGGATATGATCCTATCGACTTAGGAAATGCAGTAAATCCTTTACCAGGTACACTATGGTTTGACTCAGCTAACCACGCGCTAAAAATATGGTACGTAGATGGACAGACAAATAATGATGGAGAGTGGGTGGCTATCACTTCGGCTCACTATATGACGCAGTCGGTTGCAAAGGAGATAAGTGTGCTGAGAGCAACCGTCGCAAACTTACAAACAGAAATTGATGCCCTTATGGGCAACGCCGGAGGCTGATATGGCAATTACTTTTCCTGGTAAGGACGGGAGAGAAGATGGAGATCTCTTTTACGTACCCGATTCAGACCTAGTTTTAGAATGGAGTGAAGATACTTCTTCATGGAATATTGTAGGTCCAGATAATCTAGCAACGACTGATTATGTTGATCAGACGATTGCCACTGACGCGACCAAGACTGCTAGAAACTCTGCTCTACATGCAGCAACCAATGTAATTAACATTGACACGATTAGGTCTGCAAAAATTAACACTGGATGTAGAAATTCTGCTACTTCATCATTTGCGGGTGATCATCAGTATGCTCCAGGTGGCGACTTCCAACTTCCAGCTGAAGAATGGAATGACGCCGCTCATCTGCATGCGACCAAGGGAACAGTGCCTGAGTGGGCGGATTGCAATGATGGTTTGCCTGCTGGTACATTTACCTTTGTTGGTCACGATCTAGTCACAAGTAACTATAGTGCAGAGTACCAGTACATTCTGGGAATATCTATCAGTAAGTTTGATAGTCCTGGTGTCAATGCAGACTTTGGTAGAGTTGTTCCTGGTGACACTCTGGAGGTGTTTATTGATACCACTGCTAGAGCGGGTGGAGCAGGAACAGCAATTAAGTTTGCATTATATGAAGTCGTTGATGTCTATGACTTAGTAAGCACGATTGCATTCGGTGTTATTTTTAGGGAGAGTAATACTCCAGAAGAATCCATCTTAACCGACTTCACATATCAACTACAGACATATGGTTCGACACTTGAAAAAACTGGTGGTACTGTAACTGGAGACGTAAAAGTCGTCAGCGATAGCAACTCTGCTTTCTCAGTGTGGCGCAACACGGAAGACATCCAGTTCGAAGATAATCCTTATAACCTAGTATTCAATATTGATTCAACACTTAATAATGTGTATGTCAATGAAAAATACATTGAAGCGCTTGAGATTCCATATGGTGAATCTCAGGCACAGATTGATCCGCTATCAGTTGCCACTGTTGGATATGTCAATGGCAGATTAGGAATGCCAAAAGATGAGCGCAATCTAAACGAAGACGGGCCCTTTTTGCGAGTAGTTGGTGGCGACGTAGGTAGAGAGTTAGGGCTCAAAGTCACTAACTCTGCATTGGGTGGATTCCAAAACTTTGTCATTTATGGGGTCACCGACAATCCTGCTGTAGGTGACCAGCTTGTTCTCACATCGATGAACAATGCTGCAAATGATAATAAAACTGAGATCAATTATTATGGACCGAGCCGACCTGGCACCAATAACATTACCACAGTTAACTGGGTCAACGATAGGTTCGATGATGAGAGACCGGACCTAAGTGTGTTTGTCAGACATGATGGCACAGTCAGTCTGACCGGGAGACTCAGTTTCGCTAATTCAAACCTCCATTCTAAAGAAATCCATGATTACAATGATGATGAACTTGTGGCAGCGAAGGCTGTTAAGGCGATCCAAGTAGCAACTGTCTTTAACGGGCCCACAAATGGAGAGGGAGAGCTGTTCCAAGAAGGTGGGGCCCTCTACTACAATGTTTATTTTGATAAGTAGGTCTAATGTCTAAGAAACAAATCCAGATGATCCCTTCGGGATATATACCAACGAACCCTGCGAAAGGATACATCAATCCAACTTGGAGGTGGGATCAAGTCAACACTAACTTGGGCCTCAATGATAGTAAATCTGAACGTTTAGGTGGGTGGTTTTGTTCTTACAGTTCAGCCAAAGCGAATGCCCAAAACGTAGATGGTTACTCGACCTATGTTCTTAAAAATGGTCAAGTTAAGGCGGAGAAAATAACCGGATATCCATGTCATCCTGGTCATGAAGAAAAAGGCAACAAGAAACATTATTATGTCGACGTGCCAAATGGTTGGCTTTACCAAGCTAAGTTTGACGACAAAACTTTTTATAATAATGAAAATTGGAAAAAGTGCATGAAATTTTTTATGAAGGGAACAAACGGCAGTGATGGTCTGGCATACTCATATACCATGTTTCGTAATAGCGAAACTGATTTAGAGCACTTAGAATTTGGTAAAGCGGTCAATGATGACCCCAGAAAATATTTCTGGGCGTCGTGGGGATTAGTGTGGGATGGATACAATTCGTCACTATGTTATAAGTCTGGTGGGCCCGTTGGGACTTTCCGTGAACAGACACTTGACCCCAGAAAACTTAAGGCAAGTAGAGCTAAAAATGTCGTAGGTTTTTCTTTAAATGCGTTCTTGCAATGTAATAAAGATAATAGTGGACTTTTCCCTCACACTATTTCTCTTATAATGATTCCACAGAAATCAGCTAAGTTTGTTGTGGTGACGCCCAAGGTTAAAACCGGAAATTCCATGCGACTTGAGCAAAATTGGGAGGATTTTAATAAGGATTCATCTCATATTAAAAATTGGAGGCATCATACCACTCCAGATTTGAAAGATGAGAGGGAAAAGGTTCTAAACTACACATATGTTTGCTCCCCAGAAGATACACAGGCTATCATAGATCAAAGAATGGAATTTGTCGGGATCAATGTCAAAATGGTCAAGCATGGACAGGGGGGAACTGAAGTGCACGTCGAAGGCACATGTTATATCTGGAATTTTAAGCCGTTATGCTGCGATTCGACTGGAGTCATGAGTAACACATGGAACACTGGTAGATATAATGTCTGGCCATATCCTAATCACACCGATGCTGAAATGAGAGATAAGTTTCGCATTTCATACGCATAAATAACAATAAGAAAAGTAGTTAGAAAATGGCAGAACCCGTATTTCCCGTCAATCCCCAGCCTGGTCAGCATTTTGTTACCGACAATAGACTGTGGGTTTATAGTAAAGCCGAAGGCACTGACGGGTCAAACCTATATCGTTGGGAACTTTGGGGTAACCTACAGTACGTGCCGGTACCGGGTAGCGATGGCTCTCCTGGTCTTACCGGTGAATCAGGTAGTACTGGAGCTACAGGCCCCAGGGGTAAGCTCGGTGTATCCGGGCCAGTTGGAGCCACAGGGCCTTCTGGACCTATCGGGCTGCCTGGCTCTAGTATTAATTTGAAAGGCAACGTGCCGAATCTCGAGGCGCTGAACGGCATTACTGGGATGCTAAATGGCGATTGCTATGTTGTGTCAGACGGCGGTGAATATCCAGACTACCCATTTAGCGTCTATGTGTATGATGCAAGTAGAGCAGTATGGAATTGGGTTGGGCCCCTGCAGGGACCGCCAGGAGATCCAGGACGAGTAGGTGATGTTGGTCCAACTGGACCAATGGGTCCTGATGGATATGATGGCAATCCAGGACTGAACGGAGCACACGGGGGCGCGTTTGCACATATGGTGGATTACATTCCTTCATCGGGACCTCCAGGAAAACTTTATATGTATAAAGGCGATTTGTCACTTTACGTCACCACTGGATACAACGCAAATAGCAATCAATGACTTATTCTGAAGGATACAATAACGATACAACTGACACAACTTCTGAATCTAATCAAACACAAACAGAAAATTCTACACAATATACCACAAGTGATGTAGAGAGCGTAGATTCATCTAATGATGTTGTGGTGTCCGCTAGCGGTATTAGTGCTCAGTATATGGACACTAGGATGGGTGAGATCGAATCCGGCGTCAACGGGTTTAATTTAACATCATCCTCAAGAAGCGTTGGTGTTGCTTCTAATGAAGGTTTAAATAGTGACCTCAACCTTTCGGGTAGAGAAGAAACTCTCCATACAGGTGCTATTGATCACTATGAGTGTGAGTTAGAATATGGTCGTGTAGATAAAGAAGCAATTGCTCAGCAGATCATGGATGCGGGCCGTTTGGGTGTAAGCGAGTATAAAGAAAAGAATGTCAACCGTGACAGAGATACTGGAGAGAAACTTACTCAGTTTAATATTGAAGGAGAGCCTGTTGAATGCGTTAATATTCTTACACCTGGTGGTTGGAATTATATTGATTATACTATTTTTTCAGATTTTTCAGGTGACCTAGGCGGTAATGTTGTTCCTCTAAGAACAACTCCCTTCGGTCCTCCTACGCGTAGGGCTAACTATAGCTACTCTAACGCAAGATCTTTCAAGGGCAAGCTCGAAGTTGGCGTTATTCTAGGTAATAAAGCCGTAGACTTTAACCTTATTCTAGACGAAAGTCATTGGACTTCCATCGATAATCTCGAGAACATGACAGTTCTAGATATCGATAAAGATACAGAGTGGCAATCGGGACCTAGAATCGATATGAATTCTAAGGGCTGTGACCGGAACGTAGTGACGACTCCTTCGTTCACATGTGCTGGTGGGGAAATGACCTCAGGTGTTGCCATCAATAAAATAGGTATGGCAGAGGTGGGCTATGATTATGAAGACTATAAAAACGAACACTTTGAATTTTATTCCAATCGCAATTGCGAACAGACTTGGAAGTGCACCTCTCCAAAGGATAAAAGGATTGATTATTCTGCAAGGCAACTAATTTATGTCGCACATGAAAGAGAGGATAATAGTGATACATCCGCAGACTTCGGCGTCATGGGTGTGTCTGGATGGCTATATGGATTGAACACTCTTGCTAGCCAAAAAATGCAGCAAGAGTACGCCGGATATACTCCAGAGTATCCACATGGTGGTGCAGCAATTCATTATGTTTATGGTGTATATAAGAAAGATAAATCCGATGAGGAATTAGAACAGCTTGAACTGGACCTGCAGGCATACATTAAGTATGTTCAAGATCTTCTTGAGACTATTCAGCAAGAGGAAGATGATACCGCGCAGGCAAACGCTGCGTATGCATTTGAACCCAATTCGGAGTACAGAATTCAACCTCAGTTGTTGTTTTCTATGGTTGAAAGTGGGCTGCTGGATAGAATGGCAGCAGCGGTGCTACCAAGCAACGATAACAATCATTTCCTTCTACAACTCACATGCGAATTTCTGTGTGCAAGGCTTCCATGCAATGAGGGCAAGCTTCCTCATGAATATGAGTTCCCATTCACTCATGATAGGTTGTGTGAGCAGCTTGCAGCCGATGGTACAATTACCATGGAGGTTGTTCTAGATTATTTGTATGCTGTATATAACAATGTTCCCGACTCAATCATGGAGTCGATTGGATACATCCCTAGAATTAGAGATATTGCCAACTTCACCCACCACGAAATATTCCCAGAAGACCCAGAATACTTTAGGCACTTCTTGTATACGTTTGTTCTGTGGGCTTGCAGACCTTCTGCACCCAAGAAGATCCAAAGGTTAACCTTTGATGTCTTGCCAGCAACAGGACTTTTTGTCGAAGTTCCGATGCCAGTTATTTGGTGGGAAGATGGGACGTATCTAACCTATAGTGAGTGGCTTAACTATGAGACCGGGGGATGGGAATCTGAGTGTTTCAGAAACGATGGCAAGCCCATTGTCAGCCCTAAAGTTATCACTCTCCAGGATGGAAGTGAAGCATACAATGAGCTCATATGTTGGGACGACGAGACCGAGGAGGTCTATTCGACTCGCTCCGAGCACTGCCTCATGGCACTGTCTGGAGCACTTGAAAGTCAAAGTCAAAATGACGAAGACACCTATGATGATCTAGAAGATGTTCCTAACAGATTCTATGACATGATGAAGTATAGGAAAAAAATGCTTAGGGGATTCCTGAAGTCATGGAGTAACGTGACTGAATATAGTATGAATTATGAAATCCCAGACGAATTTGCGGATTTAACAAACCCAGCTAGAGAATTATACAAAGGCAGAAAGATAGAGAACAGAAAAGTCCTACAACAATATGTAAATCCAAACCTTCGATTTGGTCCTTCTGATGGCGAAGAGGTTTATAACTGGAACATGGTCATTGCAAGAGAGGAAGACTGGAAATATTATACAAGATGGATTCCACCGTCGCCGCCGCAGCCTGCTAACGGGGCGAACAACGGATTATTGTGTTGGTATCAGAAATCGCTTGGGTTTGAGCCATCATGGTCAGACTTCAATAAGGAGGCGCTGAACGCCGGAACCTATGAATTTTCTGAATACGTTCATAAGTCAAGGATCCCCCCCGAGGGCAATGCGCCGCATGGCGATAAAGAAATGATCACCAACTATGTCTGGGTGAGTCATAATGATCTATACGATGAATTTAATTCTGACCCCGACTATAGACTACAGAAACCTAACTTCACTTTTTGGTGGGGATTATCTAGACAGGGTCAACAGGGCAAAAACTGGGCAACTGGTGGCGCATATATTAAGATTGAGTCTCCAAAAATTATAAACGGCGAGCTCGATAAAACGCAGAACAAAACAAAGACTTATAAATTCTCAGTTCCTAGTGGACCTAAAGATAACACTAGAAAAAACAGATATTTTAGGATTGGAGCTTACTACTTCAAAGGAACCAGTATGGTCAATGACAAGACTGTCATGGGTGACTATGAAGATTGGTATACTGGTAAGTACTTCCATCTTGAGATTCGTCCAGCACGAAAGAATGAGAAGGACCCGACCAAGAATACTAATAAAGGTCCCGTTTATCATGCTAACTCGGATGGCATGTCTGGCGCTGGAGTTGCTGAATTATATCAACCATTATGGTACGACACCTATTGGAAGAACCCTCGTAACTTTGTGAAAGATGGTGCTCGAGCACTTGACATGAATCAGTGGTATAAAGTTAGATGGAATACTTCTTATTCGGACGGCAAGGCTGTCATTCCAAACTTAAGATTCTGGTGGGGAAGAGACGACGAAACTCAGAATCCTATTGACATTCCAGCGGATCAGAGAGAGGGTGCATTCCAAGGCACTGCTCAATTCCTCTTTAACGATGACGAAGAATCATATTACTTTAAGCCAAAGACAAAGTACTTGTATTTCGGTGGTTTCGACTCTGGTCGTAATATGGATCAGTGGTCAAAAGATGGCGAACCATGGGTAACAGTATCTAGGCACACCGATCCAGTCAGAGTTGGTCCTTCTTATTTTGCGAGCGCCACCGCAGCTTTCGGTAATGGAGATTTCGATATTTCTAATGTCCATTGGGAGCAAGAGTTCACTTACCTATCGCGAGAGAAGCTGCCCTACGAACTGACCATCCCACTCTACATAAAACGCAACAACATTAATGTTGTCCCGAATGAGACTAATTATGCCCTGATTGTTAACTCTCCACAGCGCGTTGCTGGAGCAAGCAGCGACGGGATGAAGGCGACACGCATCTGGAGATTTATCAAGAGTTCGACCAGCAGCTCCAGAAGTAGTCATATGTTCCAGTTTGGGTATAATGCTTTCTCTGGATACGCATATCTCTTGTTGAAGGATATGTCCAATAAGTATTCTACCGACGGCACGATCGGCAACGTTGCTACCGGAGAAAGTCGTTATACAGGATTCCATACTGCAACTCCTATTATTCCACACGATCTCCCAGAAAATCGTGCATACAGAATTCACGATTCTAACTCTACTATTAACTGGGGAGTATTTGATGTCAAGGATTCCACTACACCGGAAAGTGGTAATGTCAAAAAGAAGAGGACACTAAAGAACTGGAGTCGCTTGGGTGAGGAAGAGCAGCTCACTTGTCTCCCTGCTATGGAAGAGTGTGGTCCATTCTATTGGGCATTACATAGTCACAACCAACCATATATGTCAGAGTCTGGTAGCGCTAATACTGGTAAATATAGAGAACCAGGGCATCGGGCCGAGGGAGAAAATTACCTTAATTTCTTATTGTCCATGGGCACCAAGAAAGGTGCTGTTAATATTTACCATGCTCACTGGCCTGGTTATGAGTCCCAAAGATTTATGGCTGGTGGCGATAGATTTAATGAAATTACACAGGCTCTTAATAGTAGATTCGATCCCGATAAACCAGAAGGACCAAATAACAAAAGAGTTGTAGATATCAGGAGAGGCAAAAAGTATAAGATCACTTTCCCGACACAAGAGAAGGGTTTAGAGATCGCCGACGCGTGTTGGACGTTCCAGCACAAAATGCCTGGTTCAGAGGGTGTTGCAAACCACAACGCGAACAACCTTAAGTACAACATGCCTATGGACATGAAGTGGAAGGTTAACTGGAACATTTCTCCAAGCGGCTCTGGTTGGAACATGGATAAAAATTCCCACCTCAGCACTAAGTATCATAATTTGATGGGGCAGGGCCACTTAAATATTGAAGTCGATCCAATTGAAATGACATATGGTGAGACTTATAAGTTGACTGCTAAAGGTTCAAGTTTCGTCTTCGGTGTGTATCAATTCTCTGGTTGGAGAGTCAAAGATCTTATCAGTATTGGTAAGAAAACATTCCAAAATGGCGACATCTTTAACGAAACCAATGTCGCAATGAATGGGTTCACCAATGATTATAGATCAATGTTTAATTGGTCTCCATATGGTATCGATTTCCCATTCGAGATCAAGACAGCTGAGTTTGATCAGGGGCCGGAAATTTATGCTAATGGTAACTCAGTCGTCAATGAGTCAATCAGCGCGTATGACAAGACAGATATGGGCGAGATCAACTTCGCCTTTAAGACTAAGCCATCCACTCCTATAGAGAAGGGAGATTATTGGGAGACACCATTTAATGTGTGGACACCTGGTAAAAACGATCATGATTTCTGGGATGACTTGTATGGCACTGGAGATGTTCAGGCAACGAAGATCAAGAAAGGTTACATGTATAAGGTTGAGTTTGTTAAATCTGATAGCAAAGAACAACCTTGGTCATCTACCTTCTGCTTCCTGACTGATGATCTTGTAAAAAATAAAGATAAAACAATCCAAAGATTCCATTATCCTACAAGTAAGGATGGATTCGATCCAGACACCAAGTTGGTCAAAAGAGCATTCAAGGGCGAGGAGTCTAGATATTTCCCTGATAAGGGTGGATATGCTAAGACCTCTGATGGCAAGGTGATTCGTATGGAGCACAGCTCTCCTGCTAATAATCATGTCTTGATCCTTGCAACAACAAATAACCTCTTGATGGGTGCACACAACCCCAACCAATTGGTTGATATGGAAAGCCAAGTCGAGGGGATCCCCATGGGATTCAAGGATGAGAACCAATGGAATAAGAAAGGAGACCAGACACACTTTAAGATCACAGAAACCAAACTGGATTACTGGAAAGACGGATATGCTTACTGGGCCGCGAAGGACCACGATGACAATGGTAGGGCCAACTTCTTCTCCAACCACTGGAATCTGCCGCTGAAGCATGTTGCTCCTGGATTTATTGTTGAGGGCGATGAGTACGAAATCACAGCTGACACTAACATGTCCTCGTCTGAGGTGTACCACCTCTGGTGGGCACCCGAAGGAGTCGAGAACCATTTTGCAGCATCCGACGAAATAACACAAAACTTACTTAGGAATGCCCTGACTAAGGATGCCCAAACCATCGTTAAGGGTACCACTGTTAGAGTCAAGGCTAAGGGAAATAGACTCCTGTTAGCAGCAACAAACACAGGTGTGCTGAAAGAAGAATACTGGCCCAAGGATGCAAAGGGTGCTCCAATTAAGATTAGAAGAATGCCTGGTGAAAAGGATCCGTTTGGTCCTGGATACTATGGTACTAAGAAAGATACAAATGATAACAGATATGGATTAGATAATGTTTACTGGAAAGACATTTGGGATTGGAACTCTTGGTTAAGCTACCAGGATGCAAATGTTGCTAGAAGTCTTGATAGATTCAAGAGAGGTAGGACTTATAGAATCAAGAGGAGAGATACTGACTTCTCTAACTTGCCAAGCCCTGGCAAGCCATTAACTGTCAAGTATGACTACGAAGTTATTGCAGCGAGGGACCCCGAAGCACTCGTGCCTGGGCTATACAATAGCATGAATTTTGAACTCTTAGGTGAACTGACGCCTAAGAATACTTACATTGACGTCAAGTCAGTGGTGAATGCAGAGATTCTGTTCAGCACAATCAACACACCTAATAACCGAGATATCACCAATTGGGACAGAGAAGGTGAGGTTGTTCATGTAGATGTCATCGACAAGGGAGAAAACTATGAAAGCGGACCAGGATATTGGGGTAAGAAGAACGGTGCACAATTCCTGAAACCTGACTTCTGTAACGAACATTATCTTTCTCCTCTGAATTCCGACGAAGTCGTTAAGGGTGTAGCGTATCAGATCAGGCGTTCTAAGGTAGATGCTCCTGGTATGACAGGTACATACAAACTGTATAATTGTAAGGAATCTGACTTAGTTAAACAGCACGAGCAGAACGCTAAGTTCACTGATATAGACGTCACGTTAGCTCCCAAGAGAAACTCTACACCTGTGCCTTGGCAATATTTCATTCCAGATGAGGGTAACTCTATCTTGTATGGTGTCTATGATAAGCAATATAAGCTTAAGATCACCGACTGGAGTATTGATGGAGAAGAAGTCGATGTCGAGCTGAAAAAACTGGATGTAGACACCGAAAAAGGTCCACTCTACTGGGCCAACCATAGACTTGGGGAACCTCTTTACCAAGAGGTAGATTGGGAAAGTGATCACTGGGTCACCCCTGTCAATAGCCTCACTAAGGTCAGCATCAAGCAGCTTAATGGCGTAACCGTTATCAAACAGTATAAGGCTTTCCAAACATACTCGGTTAAGCCAAAAGCCCCTTTACCATATGATGTCACTCTGTATGAATGCAATTCACTGTATCCAACTTATCCTACAAATAACAAGGATTACAAGAAGCTTGGCACTCTGAAAAAGGGCGCACCCAATGAAATAAGAATCACACCAACAAGGCAGAACATCTTCCTTGGTGCCTCTAACATAAACGAAAGTGATTTCAGGCATGCCGATCATAGATATTGGCCCAGAAGAGGAGTTGAATGTGAGTTGTTATTTGAAGAGATTAATTATCCAAATGGACCTGGATATTGGGCAGACCACTCTTCTGCAGAAGCAGCATCCGGTGCTGACGGGCCGTGGTTCTCCAAGACGAACCAGCCAGGTAACATCCAGAGCACCTTCTCGGTCAAGCAACCAATTCTCAGTAAATCTTATTGGATGGAAATCAACACACTTGATGGAGTGTCGGTTGGACCTAAGTTTGAGATCAAACCTATGCCTGGTAAGACTTATCCTTACACAATCACACTGTGGCAGGCTCCCAATAAATCAGACACAGATCCAAATAAAGCAAAAGCTAGAAATTGGACCAAGGCATCGGAGACTAGAAAGAAGGGCACCAACGAACCAATGGTTTGTAAATTCACAGGCAAGTATGTCATCGTGGGTTGCCAATCAACAGGTGCTGCTCTAGTTGATACTCAATGGTCGCCACGTGGAGAAGATATTGAACTAATGATCACCAAGATCGTTGACACTGAAGGGTCTTCTTATTATGGCACCTATCATTCTGCTTCTCGTAGAGGTAGTACGGCATGGAACAACAAACATTGGGAAAAATACAACTGGCTGGTTAATGCCAGTGGCGTGCCGTTGATTCCAACCATGGAGTATAAGGCAAGTGTTTCTAAGAGCACAAGGAACAAAAAATATAGGCACTCTATCTGGCAAAGCTATACGAAACCTAATGATTATCCGATGACCACTGCTCAGGAATCTGCTATCTTATATGGTGCTGACGTAGCCAAGGGCAGTGGATACGGCTCCAATTTTAAGATGAACAATATCAAGGGTACTCAGGGCATCTACCTCATTTGCTCTACTCATAAGTTCTCTCATGCTACCTCAGCCAAGGATAAGAACAGATCCCTAACCAACTGGAGTCCAAAAGGAGAGTATGTTCAGCTGAACACTGTGGCACTTGGTGCCGATTGGGTACCTAGTCATGGTATGATTGGTAAGATCCTTAGTGCGCTAAGTGCTCTGGCTACTGCGCTTGCACTCTTGATTATGCTCCTCAAGTATGTGCCGCCGACCGACTGGCTCATGCAATACAACAAGAATGGTCCGAGAAACGAAGTGTTCCCTGCACAAATTCCTTGCGATGGAAGAGGAAATGGAAGAGATAGCACATATGCACACGGATTCAACTGGGATAATCATTACCATATCAGCACGAAGTGGTCGTCGATGCTGACTCCTCACTGTTTCTTCTGGTCGGCCGAGCCGAAATTCATGAATCTGTATGCCGATGAGTATGCTTCGATTATTGCTAGAATGTATGGACTCAGACATCATGGATACTTCTTTGATGTTACCAATGTCAAAGCCAACACCCAATATGATACTGCAGGTTTAGGATTCACTAACCTAACTCAGACGTTTAGTGCGGGGATCATCAGAAACACCAACCCAGGCATGATGCGAATCTCGCTTTGTGATAATAAGGGAGGTTGGACCAGAACCAAACAATGGGGTAAGAGACTTATCATCAACGGCAAGCGCTGGAAATACACTGATCGCGACAATGCGCCAAACCAACAAATCAAAGATGCCATTGATGAGCATTTTGCGGGCACAGCGGGTGGAACACTCATGCAGGATGGTACTCTGCTTGATGCCAGCTATGCGACTGCCATCTGGAAAAGAAATTCCAGGAGGAGATGGTTCTCGGCTTCTGATGTAGATAGCTCGTATGCCTATCCTGGCGACATAATCGGTAAGTCGAGTTCCGATTTCTATTACGCGTGGCCTCGCGTTATCAACACTTCGCAGTCTTCGATTTACAAGAGATCGGTTATAAGACCACAACAGAAATGGTTCACCCCTGCAATGGTTAGAGCAGTTGATTCGATGGTGGATGATACTTTCGCTATTGCAACCATGAATGGTTGGAGACCTACTACTAAAAAAGCTGGAAGCGATCGGATGTATGATGATGGTCCGCCAAGACAGCTCAAGACTATGAGACTCGCAAGCAATAGGGGTAGAGTGTATTCCTCTAAAGTTAATGATGACTATAGCTCTATGGTTGCATCGACCAGATCAGATAAGATGCACTGGAACGTATTGGATTTCCCATGGACTACAGATTATGGAAGTGGAGAAGAGTATTTCATGGATAACATCTTCACTGACACTGGATTCACCTGTCACATCCAAGATTACTGGAAGTCCGAAGGGAATTCTCATCAGCACGCCTGGATCATGGCAATGGAGGAGGAGAATAGCTTCCCGACAAATTCAGATTCTGGTGGAAACGATGAGTTCTATTTTGGATTGGAGTTCACTTTAGACGCTTTGAGGAATGCGAATGGAGAGCAAGATGACTACCTGCACATGACGTTCATGGGAATGAACTTCGATACTGAAGATGGTGAATATGATTATCACGATCTCTATCCAACTAAGGAGACGGATTATCTCTTGAGATTCAATGGGGTTCCTGGCACATCAACCCAACTCAAGAGACAGCATACGGGTAGGGGGGGACCAATTAAGTTCCAGATGTGGTCAACCAGGAAGATCAAATTCAATAGTATAATGACTAAATTATACTGGGGATTCTACTGTTACGAGACAGGTTCGACTAAAAAACGTGCATATTGGGGACACAATATATCTAACTTGCGTCCACTGTCATCTTCTAGTAACCCAAGAGGCAATCTAATCACTAATAAAAAGGATTGGGATGCCTGGAAAATCGAACAAGAAGCCGAGAACAGCGGGTAGGGGGAAACCCCTCCCGCGCCTAAATACTTACAAAAAGAAGGGCAATGACGTCATCCGAAGAACGAATTCCAATTAATTTCAGCGCCCCACTGGGAACAGGTAGTGCGTCCGGTCTGGGTGGAAGGAATTGGGTGTGGAGTACAAGCAGAAAGATCTGGGAAATTGCAGATCTTGGTGCTGTCGTGTTTACAGGCGGGGATGCGATCAACGTCGATAAAGGAACTGACAGCGCTGGCACTGTTGAGACAAGCTTTGACATGAACAAAGTTAACTTTGCACAAGATATCACAGAGGAAAACCCATGACCACTAACGTAACAGATATCGACAGTTTCATTTTTCATAGACAGGGCACTAGAACTTCAAGCTATTACAAAACTACAGCTGCTCAACTCTCTGAATACTTTAGAGACGTTTATAGCAAAGAGCTAGACACTCTGATTGCAGATGTTGAAGAAAATAAAAACGAATCAATTGAAGGGGACATCCTTATTAACAATAGGATCGATGCTTATGCAGACCGAGTCAAGGTAGCAGCCGATAATATCTTTCCAATTCTTATGGATGGATATTGGTCCTATAAAAGTGATTTGGTTGCAAACAGTACTTTTCAATTCAATTACAGGTCCTGTGTGAACGGGACAGATGTCACCGATCCTATCATCGAACCGGACCCAGATGAGTGTTTAGATAAGCACGCAAAAAAATTCTATCAGGAGCTCCTAGTTAGAGATGATGATTTTATTAATAAGGATGCTGAGTTCTATGTGGTGACTCAAGAAGACAATCAACGGCTCGATCTGACTTCTCATATTGTAATTAGCAATAGACCTCTTAACACAGTTCATTATCCTGGTGGCGACGGCGATATCGACTGGGAGACTCAGGTCGTCGAAGGTGATATTTTACAAATTGCGGCAACATATCGCACTGAAACTGGTGTGGTTATCGTCAACGACGAGCATTATGGTATGTACTCAGTAGTGAGCGTCTATAATGAGCCGCTCCTGACTGGCGAAGAGCCCATGAGTTTGGTTAAGCTCAATCATATTGGTGGACCTAAAGTAGAATACCATGCATTGTTTGCTTATCAGATTAAGGTTATGAAGTCTCTCACCGAGTCTCTTGGTGCAGATTTCGTACAGATCGTCGGGGACACGATGACTGGTGCGTTGGTTATCGACCCAATCTCAACTAGTAATCCTCGCACATTTTATAATAAAGGTGAGGCACAAACTCACACTCTGAAGCTTGGAGAGATCGACACTGGAACTAAAGTCACGTTGTTAGGTAATACCCCAGGAATCATTAGTATCCTTGGTGATGGACTAAACGTCACGACACTCGATACTGAAAATTCGCAGGTTCGTATCACTAATGATGGTGTCAAGACTTATAATCCTATCCAGTATTCCTCCACCTTTAACTTAACCAAAACAGAGCACTTAACTCATAGGGGTTATGTAGACGACGCCGATGTTCTTCTCGATCAGAAGATCGCTCAGGTCAACGAGAGAATCGATACCATCTCAGATGTGATCGAGAAGCAAAGGTTCGTGATGACCTTTGCAACCGATTGCTGGACCAGCGACACTGTCTTAGCGATGGACGCGTGGTTGCAGTGTATGAACTCCTCGCTGGCTAGTGACGAGAATCTTAGCAATACGAAAACAATCTATCCTAAACCTGCCACTGCTAAAAACATCAACGGTGTTGTTGGGGATTTGGATGTACAGCAAGTCAACGCACTTTTGGTGTCGAGTGAGGCGCTGGATGACGACGGCATCCTTCTATCAGTTGAACCAGGAGACACAATTGAATTGCAACTGGTTATCGATGATAACTCACCTGTTGGTACAGAACCACAAATCATAAGATACATAGCGGCCGCTCTGCCTAATGAGGTGGATGATAGTAGTGGACTCGCTTCACTGCAAGTGCTGGTTGAAGGTGAGCAGATGTTCCTGGTTACTTTAAGCGGACAAAACAGTATCCTTGGTGCTAGCACTTACTACGAAGGCAGCACATACATCTTTAAACACTTCCCCAAAAACCAGGGAATTAAGGTAGAGGATGCAGACCAAAGATACCTCACTAGAGTCGGAGATGATTATAGAGAAGGACTGTTAGATCTAAGAAATAGTCCAGGATTAACTGACAAAGATTCTTTAATCTTTACTGATCCTAATGATGGTGCTACTCCCCTAAAAATCAAGGCTACTGGACAAGCAATCTTTGCTGGCGCTAACGCACTATTCAAACCAGGACCTGGTGTACCGTCTACTGATTTTATCGATGTAAGTTACAATAAAATTGACTTTGGAGGCAATGTCGTTCTCCAGCGTGATGGGGCCATTAAACTGGATATAAGTGGTACCACCACTGACTTGAAACTTAACAAGATAATCAATGTATTAACACCAGCCTTCGATGACACAGACGAAACTGGAATCACCATTGGTTTCTATAAAGAAAATATCGACAAACTTCTTACTGCTGGAGTTGGCATCACAATAATAAAGAATGCCGAAGACAATACGGTGACGATCTCTGCGCCGAGTACAAGTAGAAGTCTAGCATCTCTTGATGATGTCGCTCTCTCTGGAGCATTAACTGGTGGGGAGACAATTATGTACGATGGTGCCGCTAGTAAATGGGTGGTAACAGACGTTAGCACACTGCTACAGGGAATCTCGGTGATGGCAAACGCTGAGCACGAAGCCCGTGTTGGTGGAGTTTGGACCGATGGATCAAACTTCTTCTTGAGAGTCGAATAATGACAAGCAAACAACTACAAGTTGTAAATGATGTTGCTGGCACTTATGGTAGCGTCAGTAACAATTCGTTCAACGAAATGCCTACCGGTGATGTAACAGGAGAGAATTCTCATTGGTATCCTGACATCATCGATGCATATTCAAGTAATATAAGCACCAGTTTCCAACCACTTACATCGCATTGTAAGGCAATTGACGCGTCTATGATTGACTCAGGATTCACGTCTCTAATCAACAAAGAAGCTTTATTCTCTTCTTATACTCCTAACTCAGATCACGACACGAGATTTTGTTTTCGTGCAGAGTTTAAGCAATCTTCTATGGGAAGGAAGCTGCTCTATATGGGAGCTCCCAGCAAGACTATGATGAGTATGAGCAAGGCTAGATGGACTTCGTCTGTAGGACTACAGTATTCCATCTCTAGTAAGACAGACTCAGGTGTGGTTCTCTTTAATGACGTTTACTTGATCTATTATAAGTATGGGGACCCTTCTTTATACTTTGACTGTCTAAACAAACCTGAATCAGGCAAGGATAAGTTCAGCACCTATGGGTACATATCAGAGGAAGGAATCCAAAAGGTAAAGGACCATAAATTAATCACTGTAGGTTGCGCCTTTGATGTTAATACAAGGGGAGCTGGATACATTGATGTGTATGATTTTAAAATGCTAAGGTCAAAAGATACTACAACTAAAAAAAGTTTATTAGTGATGCCTGCTCCTCACACTTTGGAGTCTCGGATTGGATCCAAGTCTATACCAATCGTCTAAATACCTGTATAAGAAAGTAAAGTAATGGATCATTCATTTTTTCCACCTTACACCGATATTGTCACCTTAGACGATAATGATGTTGAAATTGATCGCATCGTCGCTGTCAAAGAGGGAGACCTGGTCGTTCTAGAGAGCGGCAAGACGTTTATTTACAAGGTTACGACTCCTGGAATTCCTGGAAGATATGTAGCATACAGCGATAGGATTGACACAAGCGCTGGTGGACTGGTATTTGATAAGATTAATCCAATTCAGGTCAACGAAAAGGATGTAGAGACTCTGGATCCGAATGATCCCAATGCAACAATCACTAACACCGAGATCGAATACAGCATCAAGATCAATACCTTGGAGGAAATCAACTAATGGCACTTGCAGATAAGGACTTATTCCTAGTAAGTCAAGCAACACAACTTGGACTCTCCACCACCTATTCTGATAAGAAAGTTAAGTGGTCGACGATCAAGTCCGATCTAGGAGTTAGAAACGCAAAGCAAGAAAAGGATTCTATCGATGGGATTTCGGGGATGATGTTCCCCGATGAATCATTCGACTATGATGAGTTATCAGGCAGACTAACTATTCCACTCGACGCAAGAGGCGTCAAATTCGTTGATCTTCTCGATGAGGATTCTTTAGATAAGTATCCTGATGGAACTGAGGTAGCTGGTGACTTCTATATTGTAGACCAGGCAGACCTCGTAGTCTCCGCTAGCAAGTGGAAGGGCATTACTGAAGTTGACGTGGTTGCTGATCCTAGCAGTCAGACGATTGACATTGCAGGTCTGGGTTACTCTCCCAACAATGGAACAATCATAGTTCAGAGCTTAACAGACGCAACTAGAACTCCAGTATACGTAGGAGATATTGAGTGTTTTGTCGAGGACGGTAAGATCGTCCATGCAAACCATATACCTACAGATATTGATCTCTCGCTTTTAGATCTAGAGACAAGATTATTCACAATTAATGTTAACAACACTTTCGCATTTGATAAAGGAGGGATCCTAGAGTGTAAAAATGTAACACTAGTGGATGGCAAGTACGTAATGGTGCTTAGTGTCGTTTCACAGGGAGAGGGGCATAGGTTATATACTACTGTGCCGGGGTCTATCTCGAATGCAATAGCAACTCCACAGTCTGGTGAGGCTACAAGTTTCCCGATTGATGTTGATATTGATACTGATGGAAAAGTTACTGCTATTACTAAGGTAGCATTAAACTCTGGTCACGAAAACGGTGACATGTTTGATATTGTAGTTCCCTATGGGGAGCAACAGGACGCGCCTAGTGTCACTGCAACATTTCAGCTTGTAGTTACGGGCCCTGCGGAAGATACATTACAAATAAACGATAAGCTAATCAAGAGAGCCGATGGCGATTGGGCGATCCTAGTGGATCGACTGGCGCAGCAAGCACTATTAACAATTAAGAACGAAGAGCTTAATGGGGCTGATTTAACTCCAGCTCTTAAAATCAGAAGAGAGTACGAGAACGATCCAAGATACCTCACACTATTAATCGAGACAGTAACTTCGGGTCAGCCTGGACTGATGCCTCCCGATCTTTTTGATCTTTTGAATAGCTACCCCGACACTGTGGGTGGTGGAACGGTTTTTAATATCCTCACTGACGACGAGTCGTCCATTGATCAGCTAGCGGACAATACTTATTACACTGGACCAGAAATGAATCCAGTGGAAGCTGTTGATATCGTACGATATGTCGATGAGGGAGACGCCAGCAGTGGAGAAATTGATATTGAAGAACAGAAGGACGTCAAGATTAGTGTATCACCTGCCACTGTACTACCAATTAGTGGTGGAGAATTGAGAGTCAGAGGTACTGTATACATTGCCACCCAAGCGGAGCTTGTTTCAGAATTTGCTGCGACTTCAGTCCAAGTATCTGATGATTACGACAGAGCAATCAATGCAAAGGTTGCTGGTGCGCAGTTGATGCCACGCAACCTAGAAAACCTTAGTGAAAGAACTGAAGACTATAAGACTGCCAAGAGACTTAAGCTTACCACGACAGCATATGAGATCCCAGACGCAGGCTTAGCCACTGTCACAGCCACACTTACCTTTGAGGATGGAACTGAGGTTCCCACGAACAGTACTTCTTATTTATATGAGTGGAAAGGTACTCAATATCCAGATATGAATGGACCTAAAGATTTGGATAGCACAACAAACACCCAAGTAGTTGACGGTACCCTTTTCGCTGGTCCTGCAAATATAACTTGCACAGTCACAGAAACCACTGATGAAGAGTACCAAACGATTAGTGAGTCCATTTACCTTCACTTCTCTGACGCCAGTCTAATTCCTCCAACTCCTCCATCTATCGGTGGCATTAGTATCGTAGGACCAAGCCCTGTTTATGTGGGAGAAGTGCACACATATACAGTTGCACTAGACAGCCCGATTGGCGACGAAGTAATCGCCGGAACCATTGATCAGGAATTTGCCACGAACGAAGGCAATGTTGTCACGTTTACAAAGGCTGGCGGGTGTCGCATGACAGCGACAGTTACTTCTGAGACTGCAGTTCCAGGAACGAAGTCGACAGCAAGAGAGATTGAGGTGCTGGAACCAGTACCGCCGCCTGCAGTCTTGGGGAGTGTGGCGATTATCGGACCTCCAAACATCACGGAAGGAACACAGACGTATACTTATGATTATTCTGGCACCGCTGACATCAATAGCTCAACATGGTCTATCACTAATGTGATTGGCAATGTCAACGACTACTCAATTGACGAGAACGGTGAGCTGACGGCGAACGACTCAGGTGTTGTTACTATTCAAATCGAACTTGACACATCCGAGGGTCCAGTATCAGACACACTTGACGTCACAGTGGTTGCTAGCCCTTCTGGCGATGAAGCCTGGGATAACGATCCGGATGAGAAGTATAGGATTCATGTTATCATAACAACAGGTGGAACGATGACTGCTCCTCAGTATAATATAGAAGATCGATTCGGTGTCAAATGGGGACATAAGATCTACAATATGAAAACTGGTGCAATGGTCAATGCATGGGGTGGCGAAGCTAATAAAATCGCAGTTTCAGACGGCGATGAGTTTATGTACATTGTCACCATCCCTGGACTTAGACTTACGTGGAAGGACCCAGATGTCGTTAACGGACCTATCATTGCAATCGGACCCAAGTCATATACAGCAGCACACGATGGAAATTATTCACAACTGTTCAAATTCACACAGTTTTCAGACGTATCGTTGTTACCCGTCGGCAATGCAACAAATGTAGACAAGATGTTTGAACAATGCTACCCCACGTCAGAGTGCAAGATAGACTTTACTGGGGCAAAAATCACCAGTGCAATAAGCACCTTTGCCAATAATAAATCAGGCGTTTCGGCGCCACTGCCTCCATACATTGGAATGGATACTATGGACATGAGTGAATGTGTGTCAGTTGAAAAATTCTTATCAAACACAGTTTTCCAAAGTGTCCCGACTAACAGTACCGTAACTCTGGATTGGGATTTATCCAAGTGCGAGGACATGTCTAAGATGATGGAAAGACTCTACCAAGGTTCTAACATGAAACTGGTTTTCGGTCCTAAGGTAGCACCATCAGTTGGTAACGTGAAGACTTTTAAAAACTTTGCTTCCCAAGCGACGGGCTGGAGCCAAAACTTGTCCGACTGGTGCGTAAGTTCGGTGACGCCAGGTTCAGATGAAGTATACGATGCCTTTTACGGCACCGGTATGAGTAGCAAAACTGAATGGCATCCTAAATGGGGTACCTGTCCCGATCAGTCTTTCTGATAAATAATAAAAAAGGGGAACCATGAAATCAAACATTAGTGATCATCAGTTTTTAGAGGGGGACGACATCATCGTCGTCCAGTCGGACACGCCTAGTGACTACGAAAAGGCAAGTACCAAGAATGTTAAAGTCAAGTCACTGAGAGAAGACATTAGAAATTATGTCGACTCGACAACGACCAAAGAACTGAAGGTATTCAGAAGCTCTAACACTGCTGCTGGTGGTCGAATTGATGTCCTGGATAATGAAACCCTATATTACTATCCTGCGACTCCAGTTTCCTCACTTGAGGATAAGGATATTGTCCTAACATCTATAGGAGATTATTTTAGAGGTATCGACAACCAACAAGAATTTAATGAGAAGGCTAGTGATCATATCACTAACATCGAGTTGAGTCTGGAAGACACCGATAAGTACTTGGAAGCTCTGAAGGCTAGCACGACTTTCTTGCCAGACAACACCGATCCCACATCAGTAGATTTCTTTGTAACCACTAACAAATATCCCAATACTCCTGGCAATCCTGCTACTGGTGCCGTTGTTAATATTAACGACTTGAAACAGGTAAATGTCGAGTTACAAAATGAAGATCAGCTTTTACAGAACCAGATATCTCTTAACGAAAGAAGAGTCGAAGCTCTATTTAATGTCAAGGTAGACTCAGGATACTTCTGTCATCAGTCTTCGGACCCAGAAAACGATCTGCCGGATATTGGTCAGATTAAGGTAGACTTAACCAACCTTACAGATGACGTTGTTGTGGCGGTTCACGGTGCTGCATATCCTGCCAATTACACAGAAGATGAAGATCCAGATAACGCAGATGTTATTAATAATTATCTCGTTGCTACCGTCTCTGACAACATAGTCACTAGTTTTAACACATTTGAGCTTACCAGTGTCGAAGTTGTTGACGCAGACGAACCTTTAGACAATAGAGTATACATCCTTAAAGGAACTGCAAAGCAAGCTATCGCCGATCAAGTAGCAGATACAGATTTTACCACGCTAAGGATTGTTGGTGATGGTGAGTTTGACCCTTCTTCGCTTGATGACATTTTTGTCAATAGGTTCGGAGGGGATTCTATGGAGGGGCCTCTGGAAATGAGGGCCCGACCTGGTACTAATAGTCGTGTTACTAACAAAATTACTACTCTTGGGGTTTATTCTAGCTCCGATTCCAGTGCGCTGCGATTTGGCACGGCCGGCGATAAGATGTATGTTGGGGCGTCAGACACATCATTCGCCACCCCGATAAAAGTTCCTAAGATTGCCGAATGGATTCCAGACGATGGAATATCGATTGCCAACGAACTTGTATTCGAGCAGCAGGAACACCTAATAAGCATTATACCTGACAGTGGAACTACGCAGAAAATAAATCTGTTTAATGAGACCAACAACGTCCCGACCACAATTAAGGTAAACTTAAGCGGTGCTACCTTTAATAATTCTATCGAGTTTGAGTCAGGACCATCCCAAAAT
>WLWG01000455.1_pt1 | contig 41716 bp, 42 predicted proteins | sample 6712871 | NCBI WGS metagenome assembly WLWG01 (sample SAMN12718693, study PRJNA515312) | sponge metagenome | isolation source: marine sponge | host: Mycale hentscheli | place: New Zealand: South Island, Marlborough, Capsize Point | collected 2003-05-01
ATTATTTCGGAGCATAACTAATGCAGGACCTTTCGCCCCGTGCCGCGGACCTTTTGGCCCAAAGACTTTACGAGGCCGGATGCCGCCATGCCTTTGGTATGCCCGGTGGCGAGGTTCTGACGTTGGTGGATGCGCTGGAACAGGCGGGGATCACCTTTCACCTGACCAAGCACGAAAACGCCGCCGGATTCATGGCCGAAGCCGTGCATCACCGCGACGGCGCACCTGCTATTCTGGTGGCGACGCTTGGCCCCGGCGCGATGAACGGGATCAACGTGGTCGCCAACGCCTTGCAGGACCGGGTGCCGATGATCGTGCTGACCGGTTGCGTCGATGCGGATGAAGCGCTGACTTATACCCATCAGGTTATGGATCACGCACAGGTCTATCGCTCGATCACCAAAGGAACCTTTAAACTGACGGCACAGGGCGCGGATATCGTGGCAGACAAGGCCGTATCGCTGGCCAACCAGCCGCGCCTAGGGTTCCGGCCGCGCGGCAGCGAGCAGGAGCGGGGCCAGCCAGGGCCTGGCCTGGGCTTCGGCCCCACATCGGTGTTGGAGGCCCGAAAGGCCCAGGCCCAGAACCAGGCGCCCGACTCCATCCCCGGCATGTTCAAGCCGGGCGAGTTCGTCCTCCCACCCGATACCGTCCACGCCATGGGCGGCGCGGGCGCGCTGCAGGCAGCCGTCGATGCCACCCACACACCCGCTGCTGAAGAGGCTTGGGTTCCGCGCGGCTTCAAGCCCAAGGTGTTCTTCGCCAACGGGGGGCGGCCTGAAGACCAGATCCCCATGGGTGGCCAGCGTCCGGCGCCTGCACCCGACGGCTCCCAGGACAACCCGATGAATTCGGAGCTGGGCCGGAACGTGACCAACACCCTGGGCGCATTGCCTGGGGCTGCCAGCGTGCCGGGTGCCGTCGCGCGCGTTGCCGGTGCGGGTGCTGGTGTGTTCTCGGGCGCAGGCCAAGCCGCAGGGCTCGCCGGGCGCGCGGCCACCGCTGCAGCACCTTTGGGCGTGCCCGCAGCCGGCGCCGTGGGCCTGGGCGCGGCCTACCAGGCTGAACGGCCCGTGGGCGGCCTGCCGTCCCTGCGCACGACCAGCTCCACAACCCCAGCAGCGTCTCCTGGAAGCAGTCCCGCCAGCGGCACGGCGCTTGCCAGCTCTGGCGCCAGCATGGGCCCGCCGGATGCCGCGGCCCCGTCCGAAGTGATGCCGGGTGTATACCGCCGCGGCAACAGCTACGCCGACAGCGCACAGGCCGCGGCCCTGGGCGACCAGCCGCGCGGCCTTCCGTCCTGGCAGAACCAGAACGCGGCCAACAACCTCGCAGGCCAGCAACAGGCCGAATCCATGGGCCGCGTGCAGGCCGCCATGGCGCCGCCACCCACATCGCCCATCCAGCGCGTGGCCATCATGGGCTCCGGGGACGCGCGCGGATTCCGCCGTGCCAGCAACCTGCGCGCATCAGATCGCGGCGACCTGGCGCGCCTGCAGGAGGCCCAGCGCTACGACACCCGCCTGGGCTTCGCGGCCGGCCAGCAGCAGCTGGAGCGCGACCGCATCGCGGCCGACACCTTCCGCACAGCACGCGGGTTCAATGTGGATCAGCAGCGCCTGGACACCGAGCGCCGCCTGGCCGATTCGGAAATCACGGCGCGCGGCTTCAAGTCGCGGGCTCAGCAGCAGGAAGAACGGCTGCGCAATACCTTCCTCGATCCGAACGCAACACCACAGCAGCGTCAGCAGGCCCAGCAGTCCCTGCGTGCGATCAGTGGCGAAGCAGAGCAGTCTCCATGGAAGGTGACGGTCACGCCGGCCACAAAGAATGCTGACGGTTCAACAACCCAGGGCAGCATCATTCGGCACAACGGTGTCACGGGTGAGGTGCAGCAGGTGGATGGGGGATCTTCGGGCTCTCTGCCCACGGTGCGCAGTCCAGACGACTTGGCCAAGCTGGCGAAGGGTGCGCTGTTCGTAGATGCCAACGGGGTGCAGCGGCGGAAAACCTGAGGCGGCGCCTATCTTGCCGGTGGCATTACGGTGGAGACGCCGTCCAGCCACTTGGTGTCTTCCTTGCTGGAGGCCTTGAACTCGCTCATCGTCCGGATCACCGTGTCGGTCGAACCCTTGATGATCGCGTTCTCCCGGCCCTTGTCCTGCGTCACCCAGGCCCAGAAGTCCTTCCGGGAAAACAGCGCATCGGCATCCGGGTGCGCGGCGTAGATCTTCCTGTAGTGCGTCTCCAGCTTCAGCAGGTCTGCATCGGTCTTGACGGCCGGGTGCTGCGCGCGAATCTCAGCTGACAGCGGATACCGCTCGCACATGTCCGTCGGACCAGCGCTCGGCGTGTACAGGCAGCCGCACGCGCGCATGATCATCCCCGCCGCCGGCTGCCAGGACGTGTCGCGCGCCCTGTCCAGCGTGCATTGTTCTGGTGACTTCGGCCCCAGCAGGCCACGGCCCGAGCCGCGGCGGACCTCGAAGAACTTGTCTGGGTGCTGCTGGGCGCACAGGTTCAGCGCGGCAGCATGGGCCGGCGCGTTCTTCACCCCAGGGAGCTTGTCAAGGAGGCAGGTGGCGTAGTCGGCAGCGAAGGCCGAGCCGGCGAACAGGAGGACAGGGAGGGTGAGCAGGCGGCGCATGGGCGGAATGTATCAGCCTCTGCGATCAGCCCGCCGCGAGACGGTACGCAGGTACAGACCTGCACCCACGGCAGTCAGGACCAACGGAATAGGGGCGAGCAAGACAAAGCTGGTGGCGTAGACAGCAGCGCCCACCACCGCTGCGATCAGCGCGTGCAGCATTGGCCGGTTGCTGGCCGACCGGGCGACCATGCCACCTGCCAGCAGCGGCGGCACGACCAAATATGCAGGGATCAGCACCCACAACGCATTCGAGTACTGCACTACACCAGGCTCTGGGTTGCCCATCACGGACTGCATCAGGAGGCTCAGCAGCCACCACACGCAGCCGTAGCTGATCAATAAGGCTATGAATAGCGTCTTGTAGTCTAAGTCCCGCATTCAGCGGCCCTCGATTGTACTTGCGGCCACGGCTGCCATGGATGCAATGAGTGAGAGATGTCCAAGGATGTCTGGCAATCACTCCCCCCAGAGTTTGCGTAGAAATTGCTGGCGTGAAGAATCAACTACATGAAAAAGTTTCAGATATCACACCATGCGTTATTCTGGTTGTTTGTTGCCTATATAACGGGCTGGAAGTGCAAGCTTGCAGCGCGGGCAGGAGTATCCTTCCTTTGGTTTGTTTTGCAGGATGGAGGCTATTCTGTTATCGAAGCAGTTTGTGCATATCCAATGTGGTGGTTTCGTCGCCTTGATCTTTGGCTTGTATACGTAGGCAAAGGCACCATACCCCAGGTTCTCAAGCTCATAATTGTTCGAAGTCGATATCCAGTCTTTAAGCTTTTCGTTTTCTTCGGTGAGTCGTTGGGTGCGATTCAAGAGCGTCATTTTCTCCTCTGCGCTAGTCGCATTAGCGAGCAGAGCTTGCGAGAGTTTCTCCTGAAGAGACGCCGCTGAAGTCATGAGCGCGCCATAACTTTCCAACCCTTCGAGTTGTTTTAGCAGCGAGGTTAAGGTCCCAGCACTTCTTATTGCATCAGCGATTTCGCTAGCCATGGGTTAGCCCAAGAGCCCTACCACTCCGCCGGCGATGGAAGTCACAAGCGGATGTTTCAGGAATTGTCCGAGTAAATTCTTGGCCTCTTCTTTTTGCTCTGGGGATGCAGAGGATGAATTAATTAATTTTACCAGCTCTTTGACGCTGTTGTCGATTACTTGATGATTATGGTTGCCGACAACAACATTGTTTGAATTGGAAATATTAATTGTTTGAGATGCCATGAGATCTATCCTTAAGTCTGGAGATGCGCCAGTTTCGATAACATCCACGCCACGCGCTGATATTTTGCAAGCTGCCATGAATTTAGTTCCGGCAAGCATGTCTACAATATTTGCGTCCACTAATCCATGTTGCTTAAGTTGGCCGCAAATCCTAACTAAATCTTGTTGATCAATAGGTATTGGAAAGTCAGTACCTTGGGGGGTGTATTGCTGAACCTTGCGCTTGTCGTACAGGTGTTGAAGAATAATGCCACGAAGTTCTATATCAGTCATGTCGCTCCCTAGGTGGATATGTGCAACCATATGCTACAACATTTGTCAATGTGAGACTAGAGCTTCTTCGTTGAGGGTTTTACGATGATCTAATTTGTTGGCAGGGATGCTGCTTGAAGCGTCAGGCTTTGTGCATTTTTGGGATTTAATGCAAGTGATATTTCAATCTCATTTGCCCGATATCTACGGAATTTAATCATGCCCGGCGCACGCTTCGTCGGGCAAGTACCCCGGCCAGGGCTTGATAACACGCTGACTCCCAGGGGATGCTGGGACTATGGCTCATCTTCCAATCTTGATCCTCTCTGGCGCGCTGTTCCTGGCTCTTGTCTTGGTCTGCGTGGCCTTGTGCGCGGCCCGTCATGCGAGGGCTGCTGCGCGGCCTGCTGACGCCGATTTGGCCTATGTGCGCGACGTGCTGCTGCTCGCGCGCCGTGAGTTCGACTTCCACGGCGGCTGCGTGGCCACCGACCGGCCGGACTTGCCCCTGTCGCCAGACACCAGCTGGACCGTCAATTTCTCCAGGGCCCGCGCGGCTATTGACATCGCCTTGGACCTACTGGAGCGCGCGGCACCACCATCAGGGCCAGAAGATGTGGGTGGCTGCACCACCGGCTTGCTGAGCGGGCCGCTGTCGGAGCGGTCCAAATTCGACCCGGCGTCCACTGCCTGACCCGCTCCCGCCCCCGGCTAGGGTTCGACCTCTCTCCCCCTCGAGGGGAGAGTGGGGGACGAGGACTCAAGCCGAGCGCGGCGCAGGCAGGTGCCCGGCCATGTGACTGAGCCGGTTTGCGCAGGTTGCGGCCAGGCGGGCCAGCACCGCGGGCTCGACACTCATGCTGGTTTCGATGGCGTCATAGAACCGGTCCATCGGCATGACATACGCGTTGCTGTCGATCTTCTTGGCTTGCGGGACTAGGCCTCGCGTGTTGACATCGAAGCTCAGCATGAAGCGATCGGCCTGCCAGTTCTGGCCCGTCATGACGGCATCGAAGATCGCGCGGGAGACCTGGGGCATGACTTCAGCCACCAGCGACAGGGCGCTGTTGACGCGCTCGGGAGACCAGCCGGCCGGCTGGGCTGCCTCCTCAACAATGTTCGGCGCGTAGCCCTGCGGCAGCTTGGCGATCAGGTACTGCCGCGCTTCCGTGTGCCGTGCCGCCGGCAACTCCAGGTAGCTGTTCACCCGGAACTTCTTCTGGAAGCGCGCCCAGGTCTCCGCGTGCTTCTGTATTCCAGCGTCCACGATGGCCTGCACGATCTCGCGCAGGTCCTGTGCCTGGGCGGGGCTGATGCGGTCATAGTCCAGATCCATCTGGCCGGATCGCGCGCCTGGCGCTGCCTGGGCCAGGAACACCCGGATGACTCTGAGATGGAAGGCTGCGCTGATCCAGGCCGCGTAGGCGATGACCAGTTCGCGGCACGCGTAGGTTCCGCCGTACTTGCCGCGCTTGGTTTCCAGGTAATTCCGGGAATCACCGGAATTGGACAACTCGGCGATCAGGGCCTTGGTCTGCTCAATGCGGAGAAATTCGTGCGGCTGATGTCTATCCTCGCCGCCGCTTTCCTTGTGCAGATCGTTCAGAGAGAACAGCCCGCCAACTTGGCGAACGCTTGTAGATCCGATGATCAGTGCAATAGAATCTGACATGTCGACTCCTTGAATGTTTGCTTGGTTTTTGACATCCAACGCCCCGAAGCTCCTACCTTCCGGGGCGTTTCCTTTTTCAGCCTCGTGAGGCATGGCTTGCCTCCTTGGCCTCTCGCGATGCGACACCTTCACGAAGCATCGCAACAATCTGCGCGTTGAACGAGCGATCCTCCGCCAGCGCGGTGGCGTGCACCTGCTGGTGCAGGTCTCGGGGAAGACGAAGGGCGGTCTTCTGCCAGTCGGTTTGAGATTGATTCGTAGCCATACACTCCTTGAACAAGTCACCGTGACTTGATGGCCGGAGTGTACGGCACCGTGACTCCTTGTCAAGCGTAAATTTGCGTCACGGTGACATTAGATATACTTCATGCCATGGTCACCAAAACTTCCAGCACTGGGCGCGAATCGGACAAGTTCATGCTCCGGCTGCCTGACGGCATCCGAGACCGCATCGCCGAGGCTGCGAAAGCGAACAACCGCACCATGAACGCCGAATTGGTGGCGCGGATACTGCAGTCATTTGACGAGGGCATACGTTCGACAGCCTCGCCGATGGACGGTGGTCTGAAGCTTGGAAAACAGACGCCTCCTGCTGGAAAGCAGGGTGCAGATGACGCGTTGGAGCGTATCGAGTGGCGCCTCGAATATTTGGCTCGCGTTCTTGACAATGTCGGCCCAAAGCCTCCGTTTGCGTTGCCCCCAAGCGCTAAAAACGCTGAGCCACCCACCGCCGCCAAGGCGCCCAGGGCGTCGCGTAAGAAGTAGCCCCGCCTAGGGTTCGACCGCCCCGCACCTCTCCTTGAGAGTGGGGGGATGGCACAGAACTGGCTCGATCAAGCTTCCACCCCCGTCACGCCGACAGAGCAGAAGGCCTCTGCAGACACGTCGTGGCTGGACAAAGGATCCACTCTCGTCACCGATGGTGAGCCGAAGGGGCGCTCCGCCACCGATTACGTGCGGGACGCGGCGGCCTGGGCAGCCAAGGGCGCCGTGGCCGTGCCCGAGGCGGTTGTCGGACTAGCCGACATTGCCACAGGCGGGCGCGCGGGCAAGATTCTGGAGAACGAGGGTGGTGCCGTCGGCTTCCGGCCGAAGCAGGCGCGCGAAGCCATTAACGAATGGCATTCCGATGCCACCAAGGAAGCCCAGCGCAAGTTCCAGGAGGCCGAGGGCCTGGGCGGCAAGTTCCAGGCCGCCATCGAGAATCCTTCCAATATCGTCGGCGCGGTCGTTGAATCGCTGCCCGCCATGGGTGCGGGCGGCGTGGTGGCGCGCGGGCTGGGCGCGGCCACGCGGCTGGGCCAGGCAGGTGCCAAGGGTGCTGCTGCAGCTGGCGCGCTGGGTGAGGGCATCGTGGGCGCGGGCTCGGCGGCCGAGCAGATCCGCCAGGAATCCGATGATGGTCTGCTCTCGCCGGGCCAGACGGCTGCAGCGGCTGCCACGGGCGCGGCCACGGCCGGGCTGGGGTATGCGGGCGGGCGCGTGGCGCAGCGCATGGGCATTGGTGACGCCGAGACCATGCTGGCCCAGGGCAACAAGGGCATTGCAAAGCAGTTCGCCGATGACGCGGCCACGGCCGCCGCCAATCCGCTGGTGCAGCAGCGCGCGGTCAAGAGCATTCCGACTCAGGTAATCCAGGGCGCGATCTCCGAGGGCTTCCTCGAGGAGCTGCCGCAGTCGGTTGCCGAGCAGATCTTCCAGAACCTGGCCCTCGGCAAGGACTGGTCCGAGGACGTGGATACGGCGGTGGTGCTGGGCACGCTGTCGGGCGCGGCCATGGGCGGCGGCGCGGCAGGGTATCGGGCGGCGCGCGAGCCCCGCGTGCCTGCTGGTCAGCCCGCCGAGGCGCCTGCAGCGGATCAGCCCGGGGCCGAGCAGGCGGCCAGCGCACCTAGTGCTGCGGGTCCTGCTGAGGGCGCGAGTTCCGAAGGTGCCGCCACGCCACCGAATGCCGGCTTGGAGACCATGCGGCGTGAGTTTGAAGCTCGCGTGTCGCAGCTGCAGCAGGAAGAGGGCGGCGAGCCTCAGGTGCCACAGAGCACGCCGCCCGATGGTGCGGCCGCGCTGGCCCAGCAGCGCGCGCAAGAGCAGGCCCGGCGCGATGCCGAGATGGCCGCGAACCGCGCCGTGCAATCGCCTGATGACGAGATCCTGCAGTCCACTGGCGCGGCCATGCCGCCCTCGCGTGCCATGGGCCTGGACCCTGCTGCTGGTTCGCTGTCCGCAGCTGCTGCCCTGGCCGTGGATTCCGGCGCGGCAGCTCAGGCCCAGCAGGCCGATGCCTTGGCGCAAGCCGCCGAAGTTGCCGCCCGTGCGCCAGCCAAGAAGAAGGCCTCCGAGCGCCAGGTCACTGCAGACCCTGCCACAGGCGAGATCGAAGGCGGGGCCCTGGCCACCTGGACGGATGAGGACCTGTCCAACGGATTCCGTTCTGCCCAGGCAAAGAACGTGCGCCTGCAGCTGGCGCGCGAGCTGGCACGGCGCCGCGCCGAGCGTGACCAGCAGGCCGCTGCGCCTGCCCCTGCCCCTGCAACAACACCCACCCCCCAGCAAGGAAGCATCGATGGCACACAAGCCGATCAAGCCCAGCCGCCGCGCGCGGAATCTTCGCAGGCAGCAGGAACGCAGGGAGCGCCGGTTGCAGGCCCTGGCCCTGCGCAGGAGCTGACCGATGGCACCACCTCGTCTCAGCACGATGGCGCGCAAGCAGCTGCAGCGCCAGGCCCGCAGGCTCAAGCGCCGGTCCAAACCCCTGCCCAGCGCATCGACGCTGGGCGCGCGGCCTGGGCCAGCATGCCCACCGCAGAGCGCAAGGCTCTGGCCGGACGGCTTGAGGGCCTGAAGCCAGTCATCCGCAAGGCGCTCCCCGGCGCCACGTGGGAGCGGCTGAATGTGGACCTGCAACGCAAGATCGCGGACGCCATAGCGCCGCAGGGAGAGACCAATGATTCACCCGCACCTGCAGTACGGCTGGCAGATGAACGCCCAGCAGGCCCTGCGGCTGCTCCGGAGGCTGGGAGCGGTCAGCCGGCAGGACGCGCGCCAGATGCGCAGCCTGCTGGGCCGCGAGGTGGCCGTGCCGGACAGCCTGCTGCCGGCGTGCAATCTGCTGTACCTGGCCGAAGTGGCGCCAGCGAACAGGCTGCCGGTGTAGCTCCTGCTGCTGCGCCAGCGCCCACGGCAGGAGAGCAGCAGGCCCAGGCCATCGCAAAGGAAGGGAACGACGCGCGGCGCGCGCAGCTGCTGGCCGCCAGCGAGCGCTGGACCAGCATGCCTGCGTCCGAGCGCCAGGCGGTGGCCAAGGCAGCGAAGGGCCTGAACGCCCCGGCGCGCGCGGGTGCCCACACGCGGGCATGGGCTGACCTGGCGCCCAGGGTTCGAGAGAAGCTGGCCGCCGCCATGCCCGATGCCGCTGCAGCACCTGCAGCCGCGCCCACGCCAAATGCGCCGGCCCGGTATCAAGGCAAGGATGCGGACAAGATCGGGCCTGCCATCGTCGCGGTGCGCGAGCACACGAATGGTCAGATTGACAAGGACGCCTTGATCGAGCGACTGCGCCCGCTGGGCCTGACCGATGCGCAGGTGCAGTCGGTGACCTACAAGCTGGGTGATGAATTCAGCATGGAAGATGTGCGCGCCGTGCTCAGCAGTGGCACATCCAAGGTGGACACGGCCGCCCACGAGGCGGCAACCAGCGAGCGTAATGACCAGCCCAAGCCCACAGAGGCCCAGAAGGAGGCGGGTAACTACAAGAAGGGCCACGTCCGCCTGAATGGCCTGGACATCAGCATAGAGAACCCGGCCGGCAGCCGCCGCCGTCCTGAATGGCCTCCGCTGCAGAACCATTACGGCTACTTCAAGGGCTCGGTGGGCGCGGACAAGGACCATGTGGACGTGTTCATGACTGACCGCGCGAGCGACCCGGACCTGCCGGTGTTCGTCGTGGACCAGGTGAACCGCGATGGCTCGTTCGACGAGCACAAGGTGGTGTTGGGCGCGGCCGACGAGGCCGACGCGCGGGCCACCTATCTGGGCAACTATGAGAAGGGTTGGACGGGACTGGGCGCCATCACCCAGATGACGCAGGACGAGTTCAAGGCCTGGGTGCGAGATTCGGCCAAGACCCGGAGGCCGGCAGGACAGATGGAGAGCACCGCGCAGCAGCAGGCTATCAAGGCGCACGGCCTCCCTGAGGACACTCAGTTCAAGCCGGGTAAGGGCGCGCTGGGGTCTGGGAAATGGACGGCCAGCGTCAGCGGCCAGTCCAGCGCCCTTTCCTCGACAGTGGACGAAGCCGCCAAGTCACTCGCTGGCTTCCTGTCGATGGACCGCGCGCGTACCGACGCGGAAACACAGCGCCAGGCCCTTTCCGGCATGGTGGCGGAAAAGCTCAAGCGCGGCGAGAAGCCGACAGACGTGGAACTGCGCGACCTTTTCGGATTGGCGCCGAACCATACCTACGTTGAGCAAGCCGCTGTCGGGCAGTTCTTGGTGGACCACATGGCCGTGCCTCGAAACGGCATCCGCAAAGCACTGGGGGCTGCTGCCGGTGATCGCACGTCGGACGGTGGCGCGAAGTACCCAATCGTCTATCCGCGCAAATTGCATGAGGTGTTCGGCCCGAAGCAGGCCGACGCTGCACCAGCGCCCCGGCCGCCGCGCGGCATCCTGGCCAAGAAGGCCGCCGCCGAGGAAGCCGCCCGCGCTGCCTACTACACCCCAGGCAACATCTTGAAGAGCTACGGCGGCGGGTTCGATCGCGTCGTCTCTTACACACCAGCCAATGTTGATGGGGTCTGGAGCGTGACCGTTCGCGAGGTGGAGAAGCAGGGCTCAGGCTGGGAAGATGTGCCGGGCGTGCGCGAGCGCACCCATGCCACGCCGCCCAGTGCGCGCGAATTGAAGGCCGGGCCAGTGGAGCGCACCGAGGAACTGCCATTCCGGCGCGCCGAGGCCGAGGGCCAGGGCCTGACAGATGACCAGATGGCCAACCTGCTGCGCATCATGCGCCCGGAGCCAGCAGCGTTCTCCGATGCCGCGCGCGCCCAGGCCGTGGGCCAGGTGCGCCAGACGGTCGAGGCCATCCGCAAGGGCTGGAGCAACGGCCCCGAGGTTGTGGTGGCGTTCGACATGAACGACCCCGCTGTGCCCGAGGCGGCGCGGCGCGCGGATCTGCGCCAGCGCAGCGGCGGGGCCAGTGGGGCTCCCGAGGGCTTCTACTGGCGCGGCAAGGCCTACCTGCTGGCCAGCAAGCTGAACACGCCCGCCGACGCGGCCCGCGTGCTGCACCACGAGGTGCTGGGCCACCACGGCCTGCGCGGCATGTTCGGCCCGGCACTGAACAAGATCCTCAACCAGGTGGCCACCATGCGCCATGCCGAAGTGGCGGCCAAGATCAAGGAATACGGCCTGCGTGGCGTCACGGACCTGAGCCGGCGCCACGCGGCCGAGGAAGTGCTGGCCGAGATGGCCGAGAAGACGCCGCAGCTGCATATCGTGCGCCGTGCCGTGGCGGCGATCCGGAACTGGCTGCGTGCCAACGTGCCCGGGTTCAGTGGCCTGAAGCTCTCGGACGCCGACATCATCCAGGGCTACATCCTGCCGGCGCGCGATTTCGTGGAACGTGGGCAGCGTGCCGCTACCGACCGCATTGAGCCGTCATTCAGCCGCGGCGCGGCAGAGATGTCGTTGGTGGACAAGGCCCGCGTGCTGCAGGGTGAGCCAGTGGCCGTGCTGCGCGGCGATGAAGCGCCCCAGGGCTATCCGCTGCTGCGTGCCTGGGCAACCAAGGTGTTCAAGGATGCCGGGGGCCAGGCCCTGAATCCTGAGCTGGGCGCCGTTGTGCTGGACGAGCGCGCGGTCCGTGACAGCATGGCTCATGGCATGAACCCGTTCAAAGCTGCTGCATTTGCCGCAGTGCCTCGGATTCTGGAGCAGGGTGTTGTGGTTGCTGAGGGCCGCGCCAATGATGTGCAGAGCTACTTCGTGAGCGCGCCTGTGCAGATCAAGGGGGTAGATGACATCGTCACCGTGCTGGTGCGCCAGGACGTGAACAGCCGCAGGATGTACCTGCACAGCGTCATCACAAAAGAAAATCTCCTGAAGGCCAGGGATTCCGGGGCCGGTGCCGAAGCACCCGAGGAGCGATCCGGCAAGGTCACTTCAGGAGACGTTGCCAGTGTACTGCGGGGTCTCCTGCAGATCAACACGCGGGAGGCCGCTGGCCAGGATGGTGGTGAAGACCTCATGTTCAGTCGCTCGCGGCTTTCGGAGATCAAAGACAGCGCTCTGGACCAGCTCCAGAAGACGATGTCCCACCCGGGCAAGATCTCTGTCTGGGACAAGACCATCGGCACCATGCGGCACCTGGCCGAGCGCGTGCCAGAGTTCAAGCCCGTCTACGAGACGGCCCAGCAGAACATCGATGACGTGTCCATGCTGGCCAACGATGCGGCCGACCGCGCGCCGCGCTTGCTGCCGCGCGTGGACACCATCGGCGACCTGGTCGGAAAGAACCGCAAGACCCCCGTATCGGCGGCCGACAACAAGGCCGTGGCCAAGCCGTTGTTTGAAGGCACGCTCCTGTGGGGCCGGGACGTGGATGGCAAGGCCGTGCTGGTGGACGAGTTGGCCAAGAAATACGGCAATCTGCCTGCCGACGACAAGGCCCAGTTGCTGCTGCGCGCCGGGCGACTGGATGACCGCATGCTGGGCGCCTGGCGCGGCTTGCCGTTGGCCCAGTACGAGGCCAATGTGAATTCCCGCTTCGAGAGCAAGATGCTCAAGCCGGGGGCAGTGTGGACGGACGCCGAACTGCAGACCATGTTCGGCGCGAAGCCCAACCAGATCGCGCTGTACCGCGAGGCGCGCGCGGCCATCGACCGCTCCATCGATATGACCGCACGGGCGGACATGATGCGCGCGCTGGGCGACGAGTACGCTGGCATGCGTGACCTGTTGCTGGATGCCCCCAAGCTGTCGGACGCTCTGGAGCTGCTGACCGCCACGCTGCAACACGACGCCAAGGCCAAGCCGGAGCTGGCCGACCGGCTGCTGCAGCTGAACAACCTGGTGGTGGACCGTGCGGCCACGGCCAAGGACCTGCAGGACGCCGGGTATGCGCCGCTATCGCGGTTCGGCCGGTACACGCTGGACGTGGTGGATCAGGATGGCAACCGGCAGTACTTCGGCATGTACGAGACCATGAAGGATGCCAACCTGGCCAAGATCCAGATGGCCCAGGCCTTCCCCGGCGCCGTGATCACCCAGGGCACGATGAGCCAGCAGTCCTTCAAACTGTTCGCCGGCATCACGCCCGAGACCCTGGAGATCTTCAAGGACATGGTGGTGGGCAAGGAGGCCGACGCGGCCACGCGCAAGGTCTATGACGAATACCTGAAGCTGACCAAGAACAACCACAGCGCCTTGAAGCGCCTGATCCAGCGCAAGGGCATCGAGGGCTACAGCCATGACGTGGGCCGCGTGGTGGCCAACTTCGTTTACAGCAATGCACGCCAGGGCGCGGCGGGCCTGAACGCGGGAACGATGGACCGGGCGATCAACGACATTCCCAAAGACCGGGGCGAGCTGAAGGACCTGGCCATGGGTCTGCGCAGCTACATCCGAGACCCACAGGAAGAGGGCCAGGCTGTGCGCGGCATGCTGTTCGCGCAGTACCTGGGCGGCTCCCTGGCCTCGGCCTTCGTGAACATGACCCAGCCCTTTGCGGTCACGTTGCCATGGCTCAGCCAGTTCGGCGGCATACGTGCGGCCAGCGGCCAGATGACACGGGCCCTGAACGATATGCGCCGGTCCTGGATGGAGAAGGGCTTCAGCTATGAACCGGACTTGGCTCATGCCCTGCAGACTGCCCAGGATGATGGCGTGGTGTCGCCGCAGGAAGTGCACCAGTTGATGGCCCAGGCGCGCGGTGCGGGCGGCCTGCGCTCGGGCGACGGCACGCGGGCCGGCGATGCGCGCGCCGCGGCGGGCAATGCCTGGGAGCGCGCCAAGGTGGCATGGGGACAGCCCTTCGCCCTGGCCGAGCAGTTCAACCGCCGCTCCACCTTCATCGCTGCATTCCGGATCGCCAAGGCCCAGGGCATGCCCGATCCCGGCGCTTTCGCGCGCAAGGCGGTGCTTGAGACCCAGTTCGTCTACTCGAAGGCCAACAAACCCCAGTGGGCCCGCGGCGCCGTGGGCGGCACGCTGTTCACCTTCAAGACCTATTCCGTCAGCTACCTGGAGCTGATGCAGCGCATGTGGAAGCAGGGCGGGCCCGAGGGTAAGCGCGCCGTGGGCTGGGCCCTGGCCATGCTGCTGCTGATGGGCGGTGCCGGCGGCGTGCCCTTCGCCGAGGATGTGGAGGACCTGATCGACGGCGCTGGCCAGCTGATGGGCTACAACATCAGCAGCAAGCAATGGCGCAAGCAGGCGCTGGCGGGGATCGTGGGCAAGGAACTGGGCGAGTTCATGGAGCAGGGCCTGTCGGGCCTGCCGGGCGCGCCCATCGATGTGTCCGGGCGCCTGGGCATGGGCAACCTGATCCCCGGCACTGGCCTGTTCCTGACCAAGCAATCGCGCGAGCGAGATCTGCTGGAGGTGGTTGGCCCTGCAGGCGACCTTGTCGCGCGCGGCTTCACTGCCGGCCGCAAGGTGCTGACGGGGGATATTGCAGGCGCGGCCCTGGAGGTGTCGCCCACGGCGGTGCGCAATCTGGCCAAGGGTGCAGACATGGCCACCACCGGCATGTACCGCGACCAAAAGGGCTACAAGGTGATCGACACCACGCTGGCAGAGGCGGTGGCCAAAGCCATCGGCTTCCAGCCCAAAAGCGTGGCCGAGGTCCAAGAAGCCAACAGTTTCATGCAGCGGTCCAAGAGCTTCTATACCCAGACCTCTTCGGACATCAAGGCGCAATGGGCCCAGGCTGTCTTCGAGAAGGATGACGCCGGCCTGCAGCGCGTGCGCGACCGGCTGGCCGATTGGAACAAGAACAACCCCGAGCAGCCCATCGTGGTCAAGATCCCCGACGTGATGAAGCGCGTGCGCGAGATGAACAAGGATCGCACGGATCGGATCGCGGACACATCGCCCAAGGCTCTGCGTCAGCAAATGCGGGAGATGGCTGCGACCGTGGGGTGACGCTCCGGGCAGGGTGTGACTCGGACAGCATGCCTTGCCAAAGTCCTCGGCATGGCTGCAATCCGCTCCTTCCGAGGCTTGAACAACGTCACCGACCCCATCCGGCTCGGCCTGTCGTGGTTCACGCGCGCCGACAACGTCGATGTGACGGAGTCGGGCGGGGTGAAGCGGCGTGCCGGCTATGCGCTGGCCCAGGCTGGCGCGCCCACGGGCATCTACGCCACTAAGGATGAGACCCGCCTGTACGTGATCGACGGCGGCGAGCTGCGTCAAGTCCTGGACGACATGACGGTGCGCCCCCTGGCGCAGGGCCTGGGCCGCGATGCGTGGTGGGCTGAGAGCAACGACCAGGTGCTGTACGTGGCCGGCGACGCGGCCGGGATCATCACTGCCGAGGGCGAGGCGCTGCCCTGGCGCCTGCCCGTGCCGGCCGAGCCGCGCGTGCTGGTGGGCGAGGGCGGCCAGCTGCCGGCAGGCCAGTATCGCGTCTGCGCCACCTTCATCCTGCCGGACGGTCGGGAGTCTCCGGCCAGCAGCGAAGCGGAGATCACGGTGGAGCAGGGCGCTGCGCTGCAGATCAGCGGCATCGAGCAGCTGCCCGGCTGCGTGACGCGTGTCTATGTGGCGCCGGCCGACAGCACGGCGTTCCAACTGGCGTTCGGTGCTGCTGGTCCTGCTGCAGTCTGGACGCAGCCGCCCGAGGCCCTGGGCCAGGAGCTGCTGACCGATGGCCTCGATCCGCTGCCCGAGGGCGTGGACGTGATCGCGGAGTGGCGCGGCCGCATCTACGCCGCCCAGTACCTGCCCGAGGACGACAAGACCGCAGTCTGGCGCAGCGAGCCCCTGGCGCCGCACCTCTGGAATCTCTCCGAGGGTTTCTTCATGGTGCCCGGCCGCGTGCACGCCCTGCCACCGAACAAAGCCGGGCTGGTGGTGGCCACGGACCGCGCCATGCACGCCCTCACGTCCGAAGGCATGGACCTGCTTGCCGACTACGGCACGGTGCCGGGCCTGCCCTGGGCCCTGGATGACAAGCGCACTTTGATCTGGTCGCAGCGCGGCCTGTGCCAGTTCCCCGAATTCGCAAACCTGACCGCCTCGCGCGTGAGCGTGGCGCCCGGCCTGCAAGCTGGCGCGGCCGTGCTCGAGATCGACGGTCAGACCCGTTTCCTTGCCTGCCTGCACGCGGGCGGCACTCCTTTTAATCAACGACGCGAGGTATCTCCATGACCGTCAAACTCTCTACCGGCCTGCGCAACGCCATGGCCGGCCTGGTCGGCTTTGCCGGCGCAATCAATGGCGGCGTGATCGAGGTCTACACCGGCCCCCAGCCGCTGACCGCTGATGCTGCGCCCACGGGCACGCTGCTGGGCCGGGCCACGCTCAACGGCGCAGCCTGGAACGCTGGCGACCCCACGAACGGCCTGGTGCTGGATGCGGCCACGGGCGGCGGTGTGGCCAAGCCTTCAGGAGCGACCTGGAAGCTTGTGGGCCTGGCCGCGGGCAATGCGGGCTGGTTCCGCTTCCGCGCCAATGCCGTTGATGACGGCTCGGTCTCCACCACGCTGGTGCGCATCGATGGCGCCATTGCGGTGGGCGGCGGCGATGCGAAGTTCAGCACCGTGGCCATCACGGTGGGGCAGCCGGTCACCATCGACGTCTTCTCGTTCTCGATTCCTGCCCAGTAATGGCCGAGCGCCTGCTGGTCACGTCGGCCGAAGCGGCGCAGTTCGTGCCGTTCGCCCGTGGCCGTGTGCGCACGCTGCGCGCTGCAGGCTTCGAGTACATCACCCAGCGCTGCGAGGTCGAGGGCTACCGCATCCGCGTCACGCTGCACGGCCAGGACGAGGTGATCGAGATCCAGGGCGGCACGGCGGGCTACGAGTTCTGGGTGAACGACGACTTCCGCATCTACCCGGACGGCATCGGCTCGCAGGGCGAGGTTGGCGTGCGGCCCACGGACAGCGATGGGGTCGAGATCCCGGGCGAGGAGCCCAGCGACTTCGCCGCCGGCCATGCCGTGGCGCTGTCGCGCAAGGGCGAGGCCAAGGCCCGGTACAGCACGAACATCGAGCCCACCGACGACGGCCCGCAGTGGCCTGTGGTGTCGCCCCGGCGGCTGACCACGCTAACGCCTTCCAGTGGCACCGTGGCCGAGAAGGGCTGGTTCTACACGAAGTGGTCGTGGCAGGACCAGAAGCTCTTCGAGCATTCGTGGTGGAGGGAGAACAAGGGCGCCTGGCTGATGACCTCAGCCATCGGCACCAACTACGGTCTGGCCACCAACGCGCCCCAGCGCGGCCCGGGCACCACGGCCTACAGCTACCGCTCCAACTTCCTGCTCAAGATGGGCGGCGACCGCCAGACCGACCCGCTCATGGGCGATGAAGGTTTCGACATCAAGACCTGCAGCTACTCGCGCGCAGGCGGCGTGCAGGTCGGGGCCAGCCGGCAGCAAGGGCCGAACGTCTGGTATCGGCGCGCGGCAGTGCAGACTGTGACGCTGCCCAGCGGGGCGAAGCGCGACTATGTGGTGCACTCCGACACCCATGGCCGCTTCACGGTCTGGCCGCTGGGTGAGTACCAGAACGCCCAGAAGTACCAGGACCTGTACGAGCAGAACCCCATCGCCTATGCCGACCTGCCGCCCAGCGTGGCCCGGGTTTTCCTGCCTGAATACCCGGCCTGGGTGGCCGTGCCTGACACATCGGAGACGGTCGCAACCGAACACTGGACCTGGCAGTTCAATAAGACCGGCACGCGGGCGGTGACGGTTGCCCATGAGAAGGTCGAGGCCTGGGTCTGGGTGTGGGTCAAGCCCGGCGAGACCAATGGCGCCCTCTACTACCTGGTGGACGGCAAGGCCCTGATGCCTGGGGCGCAGTTCAACAATTTCTACGCCACGCTGGGCGAGACGCCGGGCTACTACGACATCACGGCGCCAGGACGCGAGGCGGACGGCTCGTTCCGCCCCGACCCCAATGGCGACACCTGGGAATACATGCGGGTGCGCGAATACCGGCTGCCGCGCAGCTCCCAGAGCGATCAGGCTTTCGGCCGGGCCTACATGATCGACGGCGTGCTGGTGGCCTGCTCCACCGAGACGGGAGCAGACTCCGGCAGCCCGCGTGCCTGGCGCGCCGTGTCCACGCCTGAGCAGTACGAGCCGGCCTTTACCTACCTGCCCGGCCTGGTGGAGGTCGGCATCACGGTCACGTCCACCAACGAGACCGACCCCAACGATTTCACCGCAAGCTTGCAGGTGCTGCGCGACGAACCCTACAGCGTGACGAAGCGCTACCGCGTGGACGCTGCCTACTATGTCGCCACGCCGCGCACCACGGCGCTGGACGCGGCCCAGGGCCTGGCCGACGACGATCTGCTGGTGGCCGAGGTGGATGTGTACTGGCGCCCCGGGCAGGGCATCACGGACGATGGCCCCGGATTCCCAGCCGACCCCGTGGGCAGCAACACCTTCCGCCACCTGATTGCCGGCTGCCAGCACGCGCAGGGCGGATCGCTGCTGGAGGGCATCCCAGGCCCGGCCGGCACGTCGAGCGGGCGGCGCTTCCATGACCACCTCGACGAGCCATATCTGGAGAGCGCCCTGACCGCGCGTTTCAGGGCCGAGGGGGTGCACGCCTACTACACCGTTCGCAAGCACGACAGCCAAGCCATCGTGAAACGCCTGTGCCTGGCGCACAACGAGCGCTGGGAGTGGGACGGATTCGACATCCTGACCGAGTTCCTGATGGCCGGGCAGGACCAGGCCCGCTCCTTCTTCCAGGCGGACGGCACTTCGGCGCCATACGGTGGGCGGATCTTCATGCCGCGCACGACCATGAACACCGGCAGCGATGCCTTCGAGGTCGGGCTGGCGCGTGCGCAGATGATCAGCACAGAACGCATGCCGGCCACCTGCGTGACCATGATCGATGTGGCGGACTTGCGGTTTCTCAACTTTGTGACGCGGACCTACCAACGCGCGGCGGCCACGCCCAGCAGCTACCAGCGCTCCACGATCCCGGGCACGGGCACCGTGGCATGGCAGACGACCGGGGCCAGGCGGCGCTACCTGAGCACGGTCTACCCGAACCACCATCTCCGCATTCACGGGCTTCCGGCCCGAACCATCCTGTACGCGCCCGACGTGGCAGAGCTGGGACCGGATCCGGCCGCCAACCTGAACACGCCTCCCGACGACGTGGTGCTGCTGCCCAGCATCCCGCGCGGCACTGCGCCCTGCGGCAACGAGGGCGCGGCCCTGGCCATGCAGCAGGAATTCGCGGCCCGGCTCATCACCCCGAGCCTGATGCCGGGCAACAGCATTCCAGCGCACCCGGGCGGGCACTGGTCGGCCTGTCTGAACCGCACGCAGGGCGGCATCGAGTTCGTTGGTGATCTGCAGCCGCCCATCGCTACAGGGGAGCTGATTTCCCCCCTCCAGGGTTCGACCGAAGGGGGGCTGTCCTGGTTTGATGTGATCCATGTCCACGGGCGTTCTGCAGAGACCACGCACAAGGCGGCATTCAATGCCGCGTTCGGTCAGCAGCGCGACTACGGGCACTACGCCGATCCCGATGGGATTGGTGACGACGAGGAGTTTGGCGGCTTCATGGCCGGCGCCCTCTGGATCATGAATTGAGCGAGGACTGCCATGACATTCAAAGTTTCGAACGGCCTGCGCAACTACATGCTGGCCACCGGCTCTGCCCAAGCCGCTTTGGCTGGCGGCAAGATCAACATCTACAGCGGCCCGGAGCCTGCGACTGCTGATGCCGCAGCCACTGGCACGCTGCTGTGCGTCATCGACAAGGACGGCGCCGGCGCGGGCTTCTCGCTGGACACCACGGCGGTGGGCGGCGTGATCGCCAAGGTGCCGGGCGACGTGCTGCGCGGCACGGTGCTGGCCAGCGGCACGCCGGGCTACTACCGCCACGTCGGTGCCAGCGACACCGGTGCGGAGTCCACGACGGAGCCGCGCCTGCAGGGCCGCATCGCCCAGTCCGGCGCCGAGGGCAACATCACCAATATCCCGATGGTGTCCAGCGCAACGCAAGACGTTGACGAATACAGCTTCGCGCTGCCCACGTTCTAAGCGGGGCGCATATGGCCGAGCTGGCTGGGTACGCCTATTGCAGTCGCACGGAGGTGCAATACACGCCCCCAGGCAGCCCCAACTCCTGGCAGGCCCAAGTGCATGTCCATGCGGTCAGCAACGATGGCAGCGTCGCATACCTCGGGGTTGCGCTCTATAAGGCCTCCTATGTCGATGCCGAGGGCATCACCTACGGCTACCGCCCTGAGCCGGATATCGACAATCCAGCCTATGAGGGGTACTACGACCTGAACCCGCCGTCGTTGCGCCACATCCGCCTGCCTCCTGAGCAGCCTCGGGCGTACCGCTATGCCTCAAATGCCTCCGGCAGCTTTCTGCTATCTGGCGAGCCATACGACATCAGCGAGCTGTCTGGGATTGACCCAGATACCGAATACATGGTGTGGTGTTATTGGGAGCAGCCGGACGAATGGGGCAGCTTTCCAAGTCCTGCGCGGGCCGCTTTCATCGTGCCCATCACGCCCGCGCTTTGGCATGGCATGTATGTCGAGCAGGAGTGGCACCGGTTCGCCATTGGCTCGGATGCGGGCGGGCAATTGCCGACATTCTGGACTGACCTGGTCGGCGTCTTCGAGGTGCTGTGATGGCCAACGACCTGAAAAAACGCACCTTCATCTCCTACCAGCCCGAGATCCAGGCTCAGGCAGCAGTCCCGTACAGCCCGGCACGCGCGGCATGGACAGAGGTCAAGACCACTCGCGTCTGCGAGATCGTGACCAAGCCCCAGGGCGGCACGACGGGCGGCCTGGTCAAGGTCGTCACGTACAAGGACGGCAAGCTGACCGTCACATGGGAGTACGCCGATGCCGTGCCGCCCACGTTGGTACGCACGCGCGTCTGCCAGGATGTCACGAGGACCATCCGCCACCCCGCCGTGCCAGAGCAACTGGCGCGCCCGGCGGTCGGCTATCGGCCGGCAGGCCTTGTGCACGACTTCGGCCTGGGCTGGAATGCTGGCGCACGCTCCGAAAAGTTCCTGGTGGCCAGTGGCTACGCCGAGTTCAGCCTGGCTGGCGTGGGCGTGGCGGCCGGCTTCGCACAGGACCCCGAGGGCCAGCTGTGGACCGACATTGAGCACGGGTTCTATGCGACCCGCCGCACGCTCAAGATCGTGGAGCAGGGCGTCGAGAAGTTCGCGGCCGGCAGCTTCGAGCCCACGGACGTGCTGCGCATCGAGCGCATCGGCTCCCGCGTCCAGTACCGCAAGAACGGCACGCTGCTCTACACCAGCACCCATCCCAGCACGCGCCCGGTGTATCTGGATGCCTCGCTCTATTCGGGCGGCGACCAGGTGTCGAGCCCGAAGCTGGAGACCTTGAACGCCAGCAATGGCCGCATCGTGGCCGCCATGCGTCCGCCGCAGGGCATGCTGTCCGACCGGCCCTATGCTGTCTTCCGGGCCGAGATGTCCGCTCCCACGGGCGAGCTGTCGGCGCTGCGCACGCGCTTTCACGGCGCCATGCGCCCGGCCACTGCGCTGTGGGCTGATCGCCCCTATGCGCGGTTCCGGGCGGAGATGCGGGCGCCGTCGGGGCGCTTGGCCACAGGCCTGCCGCCGCCGGCCTACGCGCTGTTCAGCGCCCAGATGTACCCGCCCGTCGGCACCATGAACATGCTGTCGGGCGGCCTGCTGTCCATCAACACGATCATGGTGCCGCTGGACACGCTCTGGGCCGACCGGCCCTATGCGGCGTTCCATGCGGAGATGGCGCCAGCGATTGGCCAGTGGGTCGATTCCAGCTTCACCCAGCGCCCGGTGGCCCGCCTGCCGCGCGCCGGCCTGTTCCTTGCCACGGGCGTGCACGTCGAGCTGACCGGCCCGCGCGCCCAGATGCTCATGGAGGCGCACGACGTCTCCAGCCGCGTCGAGCTGGTCATGCCGGCGGCATCACTGCAGCTGCAGACCGGCGCCCATGCGGCCCTGGCTGCGCCTGCGGCCCGCATGGCCCTTGAGGCCGACGTTGCGGCCATCGCGCGCTTCGAGCTGGCCAGCCCCGCGGCCAGCATGCACCTGGAGGCCATGGTTGACGCCCTCGCCGAGATCACCATGCAGGCACCGGCCATCCGCGCCGAGATGGTGACGGGCGGGCTGATCACCATGCAGGGTCCTGTGCCCACCATGCACGCCGCGGCGACCACCGAGGTGCTGGCCGAGATCAGCATGGTGGCGCCGGCCGCGCGCCTGCTGCTGGAGGCCCAGGGCGAGGCGACTGCCGAATTCGTGCTGCGCGCCCCGGCCATGGTCGCCAATGGCTGGGTCGAGGCCGTGCTGTTCATGCCCCTGGCGCGGGCGCGGCTGGAGGCCACGGTGGTGGTGCCGGTATCCTACGAGGCCTACGCCATCAACCTGCGCACGCAGCTGGAGACCGGGGGCAATGAGGTCACGCGCTACACGGCGTTCCCGTTCAGCCGGGTCGTGCGCTGGCGCGGGCGCTACGTGGGAATGGCAGCCGATGGCCTGTATTTCCTGGGCGGCGACACGGACGCCGGCCAGCCCATCGCCTGGCACCTGCACACGGGGACCACGGACTTCGGCAGCGCGCAACGCAAGGCCTGGATCAGCTGCTACGTCGGCGGCCGCATGCCGCCCTGCAGCCGCTTCACCGTGGTCGTTGGGGAGCGGTGCCAGGAGCGCTACCCCTACGACACGCCGCGCGGCGCAACGGCCCAGAACTACCGCCAGAAGTTCGGGCGCGGCATGGATGCCCGGTACTACGCTCTGGAGCTGTCCGGCCGTGGCGCGCTGACCATTGACGACCTTGATTTCGAGGTCATCGCCAAGACACGGAGGATCTGACCATGGCGACCGCAGAAGAACTCATCGACGACGCCCGGGGCTATTCCGCCGGCCTGCTGACCGACGCACAGGCCGCACTGGCTGCCGCCACCAACTCGATTACCGGCGTCGGCTACGTCTCCCCGAGCGTGGATGCTCCGACGCTGGACCAGCCGCTGGAGCTGCCGGTTATCCGGTCGGTGCCGGGCCTGTCGGATGTGGTGTTTGACCTGCCGACGCGGCCGGGCGATGCCCCGGAGTATCAGGACATCGGCGCCATCGACATCAACGGCGCGCCCACCAGCACGGTCACGGCGCCCACCTTGGTGATGCCGTCCATGCCCAGCAGCATGGAGGCGTTCCAAGGTGAGATGCCCATGGTCTTCACGGCCATGGCTTTCCCCGACGCGCCGGACCAGCTGACGAACCCGCCGCCCAGTGAGCCCACCATCGTGGACCGCCAGGCGCCCACGGCCCCCAACATCGTGCTGCCCTCCTTCGACGCCGAGGCACCGATCTTCTCGGCCGTGGCGCCTACGGACTTGGCCGGCAAGATGGAGCAGAGCTACTACGGGGCCAGCCCGGCGATGGTCAGCATGCTGGACGGCCAGGTCGATGCGCTGCTCGCCAAGTACTGCCCCGGCTACCAAGCCGGCATGGCCGCCATGGAGTCCAAGCTGTCCCAGCTGATGGCAGGCGGCTCGGGCTTCACGCCCGATGTGGAGCGCGCGGTGATGGAGCGCGCCAAGGACCGGAACCTGGGCGAGTACCGTCGCGCGCGCGATGCCGCACTGACAGATATGGCGGATCGAGGCTTCACCTTGCCCAATGGCGCACTCCTGTCGGTGATCGCCAAGGCGCGCCAGGCCGCCGCCGACAACAACGCTCGCGCCAACGTCGAGCTGGTGGCCAAGCAGGCCGAGCTGGAGCAGCAGAACCTGCAGTTCGCCATCACGACATCCCAGGCGCTGCGCGGCAGCGTGCTGTCGGCCATGCTGGGCTTCCACGGCAACCTCATCCAGATCAACGGCCAGGCCCTGGAGCATGCCCGCAGCGTGGCCGGGCTGCTGGTGGAAACCTATAACGTCCAGGTGAAGGCCTATTCCGCGCGTCTCGATGCCTGGAAAGCAGAGGCCGGCGTCTACGAGGTGCGCCTGCGCGCCTCCACGGCCATGATCGACGTCTACAAGGCCCAGATCGACGCCCTGCTGGCCTTGACCCAGGTGGACATGGCCAAGGTCAATGTGTACCGCGCCCGCATCGATGGCATGCAGGCCCTGGCCAATGTCTACCGGGCGCGTATCGATGCCGTGGTGAGCCAGGCCCAACTGGAGCGCGTGAAGATCGACCGCTACAGCGCGCAGGTCCAGGCCTATAGCGCGCAGGTCCAGGCGAAGGGATTGGAGTTCCAGGGTTACCGGGCCGCGCTGGACGGCGAGCAAATGAAGGTCCAGATCTTCGATAGCCAGGTGCGTGCCGAGGGCCAGGCCGCCCAGGTCTGGAAGACCAAGATCGATGCCGCCAGCGAAGCAGTGCGCGCTGCGGCCCTTACCAATGACGCCCGCGCGCGCCAGTTCGATGCAGCCTGGCGCGCCTATGCCGCCGAGGTGTCCGCAAAGGGTGAAGTCGCTCGAACTCAGTTGGAAGGGGACCGCCAGCAACTGCTCGCCTTCCAGGCAGAGACGCAGGCGGCCACTTCGTATGCGCAGACCCAGTACACCTACTACAAGACTAGGGCGGACGTGCAGATCAGCTACGCCGACATGCAGCTCAAGGCCCAGATGGGGCAGGCGGACAGCATGCGCAACTTCCAGAGCACCCTGGCCGCGCTGGCCAACACCAATGCCGCGATCAGCGGGCAGGCGGCGTCCATGTCGCTCAGTGGCATCAATACCCTGGCGTTCAAGGACAACTGACCGCGCCCCCGGCTAGGGTTCGCCCCCGAGCGCGCCCGCCGGGAAACTGCGGGGCATGACAACCCCGGCCTGCCTCGACTTCACCATCTACCAGGGCGCGACCTTCCGCGCACCCTTGGAGCGCGTGACCGTTCCGTATCCGGTGCGAGAGGAGTGTGGCCAGCTGGTGAAGGCCTGCAGCGGCGAGCCGGTGCCGGATGCCGACAAGGTGCCCGAGGATTACACCGGCTGCACGGCCCGCATGCAGCTGCGGCGCGAGATCGATGACCCGGAGGTGCTGCTGGAACTGAGCACTGCGAATGGCGGGATCGAGCTGGACGGCGCCTGGCTGCGCTTGCTCATGACTGCAGAGCAGACCGCCGCCTTTGTGTACGGCCCTGTTGCGCCCGGCTGGACCTCCTGCATCGGCCAGATCGAGATCACGCGCCCCAGCGGTGACGTGGAGCGGCAGTACGAGTTGCACTTCGCCCTGTACCCGGAGGGCACCCGGTGACCACCGTCGTCTCGTCCGAACCCTCGGCCGCCGTCATCGAGCGGCAGACCTCGGTCGTGGTGACGCGCGAGGGTGGCAAGACCCATGTGGTTCAGCAGCCGGCGCCGCCACAGGTCGTGGTTACCCGAGGCATCCCCGGCCCTGAGGGAAAGCGCGGCCCGCCAGGTCCAGCCGGCGACGCCATCACGGTCAAGGTCGGCCCGTCCCCCATCAGCGGCCACAGCGTGGTTGCCTGCAACGCCCAGGGTGAGCTGATCGCTGCCGACGCCACGAACCCCGCGCACCGTGGCGCCGTCCTCGGCGTGGTGGCCGACGCCTACAGCCCGGGCGACGACGCCGTGGTGCAGACCGGATTTGTGCTGGAGCACAGCGGCTGGGCGTGGGCGCCTGGCCCGGTGCTGGTCGGGCTGGCCGGCCAACTGGCCCAGGCTTTGCCGCCAGGCGCGCTGTTCTCCCAAGTCATCGGGGAGGCCCTGTCCGCCACCCGCGTCCTCATCGACATCAACCCACCCATCACCCTTGCATAGGAGGCCACCATGGCTGCCAAGACTTTCATCCGCCTCATCAACGGCATCCTGACCCGCGTCTCCGGCGTTGTGGTCTCCACGGGGGCCAGCAACGATGGCGACATCCCCGCGCTGGACAGCACGGGCCGGCTGGACATGAGCCTGATGCCCGTGGGCATCGGCGCAGACACAGCATCCATCACCGCAAGCGAGGCCCTGGCCGCGGGCGACTACGTCAACATCTGGAGCAACGCGGGCGCCTTTGCCGCGCGCAAGGCTGACGCAACCATCACGGGCAAGGAGGCGCATGGATTCGTGCTCGCCGCAGTTGCCAGCGCTGCGGCAGCCACGGTCTATTTCGAGGGCACCAACACCCAGGTCACCGCGCAGACGCCGGGCCCTGTCTTCCTGCAGACGACGGCAGGGAAGGGCGCCGCAACGGTTCCCTCTGCCACCGGGAACGTGGTCCAGAACATCGGCTATGCCACGAGCGCGACCTCGGTGAACTTCCAGTCGCAGCTCCCCATCGTGCTGGCCTGATCCGCCATGGCTTCTCGGCGCCCCCTGGTCAACGTCAGCGGCAGCATCCGCGAGCTGCCCACGGGCGACACGCTGCCCGGCGTGCGCGAGCTGCTCACCGCTGCGCGCAACTACTACGTCCGCACCGATGGCAGCGACAGCAACACCGGGCTGAGCAATACGGCGGGCGGGGCGTTCCTCACTATTCAGAAGGCCGTTGATAAGGCAGCATCGCTTGATTTAGGTTTGTATGACATCGTGATTAATGTGGGTATTGGCACATGGACTGTGCCCACTCTTCTTAGAACCATCACAGGCGCGGGCAAGGTAACGATCAGAGGCGTAAACAACAACACAACAGATACTGTAATAAGCACAAATTCTGCAAACTGTTTTGGCGATGAATTCTTTGGTCGCTATCACTTTGAGTATTTGAAACTGCAGACAACCACATCTGGCGCTTGCATCTTTGTGCAAGGCTCCGGCATTTTGGTAACTTGGGCAAACATTAATTTTGGCCAAAGTGCTGGCCCGCACATGTTGGTTGCGAATGGTGCCCAAATCAGAGCAACAGGGCCCTATCAGATTTCCGGTGGGGCATCTTCCCACATTGCCACCTACGACGTATGCACGGCTTATTTTGTAGGGTATACGATAACCATCACCAATAATCCAGCGTTTTCGAACGCGTTTATTACAGCCGAGAGAAACTGTAGTGTGATTTTCGTACAAGCAACCTTTGCAGGTTCGGCAACTGGAACTCGTTATCGCAGTGCATTCAGCTCAAGCGTGGTAACAAATGGCGGAGAAAACTACCTTCCCGGAAATTCTGCAGGGGTCCGTGAAACGGGGGGGCAATACTCATGACCACATATCAACTGACCACAGAAGGCTACGTGGTGCGTGACGGCGACACGAAGGTGCCAACCGTTGATACGCCGAGTTTCCCAAATACAAACCCCGACTATTTTGAATACCGCGCGTGGCTCGCAGCTGGCGGTGTGCCGCTGCCCGCCGAACTGCGGCCGGCTGCCGAGATCGCGGCGGGCCTACGCGGGGCTCTGGCCGCAGAGTACCGACGCCGCATCCAGGTGATAGCCGCAGGCTACCCGCTGAGCGAGCGGGAATCCTGGCCGGTACAGACTGAAGAGGCGAGGGCGCTTGAGGCTGACCCCGCAGCCGCAACGCCGTGGATCGACGCTGCAGCGCTGGCGCGTGGTCTCGACCGCCTGGTGCTGGCCGAGCGCATCCGGGCCAAGGATGACGCATACCGCCAGGTGCACGGCCTGCTGACGGGCACGCGCCAGCGCATCGAGGACCAGATCGACGCTGTGGCCGACGACGCCCTGGCGCTGTCCCAGATCGATGTCGCGGCCGGCTGGCCTGCGGCCCCCGTGTAGGGTTCGCCAGCGCGGCCCGGCCCCGGAATCATCGGGGCTATGAAAACTGAAACCCTCGACACGCTCGCAACGGCAGGCAGTCGCACCACCGGCGGCGGGGCTGTCGTCGGCTTTCTCGGCTGGCTCGCCTCTTCCCAGGCCATCGGCTTGCTGGGCATTTGCATTGCGCTTCTCGGAACCTTGGTTAACTGGTACTACAGGCGGGAGGCCGATCGACGCTCGGTGGCAAAGGCTCGTGACGAAGCGGCAGAGCGGGCGCTGCGCATGGAGTTGATGCGCAAGACTGGCATCCCCTTCCGGCCCGCCTGTGAAGAGCCAGAGCAATCAACAACCGACATGGGTGCGTTGTGAGCAAGACCCCGCGCACCGCCGTCGCCGCGCTCACGGTATCGGCTGCCGGCCTGCTGGCAACGCTGGGCGTGGAGGGCTTCCGGCCTGACCCGCACATCCCGACGCAGGGCGATCGCCCGACCATCGGTCACGGCTCCACGGTCTACGAGGACGGCACGCCCGTGCAGCTGTCGGACCCACCGATCACCCGCGAGCGCGCGCTGCAGATGGTGCGCAGCCACACCTCCAAGGATGAGGCCATGTTCCGCGCCAGCCTGCCGGGCGTGGCCCTGTACCAGGCGGAATACGACCTCTACCTGGACTTCACCTACCAGTACGGCATCGGCGCCTGGCGGACCAGCCTCATGCGCACTCGGCTGCTGGCTGGGCAGTTCGCGCCCGCCTGTCAGGCGCTGCTGGGCTATCGCTTCATGACCAGCCCGAAGCGCGAGGGGGTGGGCTGGGAGCCCTACCAGTGGGACGGAGCAGGCAGCCCGAAGCGCTGGCGCTACGACTGCAGCACGCCAGGCAACAAGGTTTGCCGCGGCGTCTGGACCCGTCAACAGGCGCGGCACGCCGCATGTATGGAGGCCCAGCCATGAACGCTCTCTGGATCGCAATGTGGTGGTACTGGTGGAGGGGTGGGCGATGACCGTTGTTGCCTTCAAACGCCCGGAGCGGCCTCACCAAGGTCAGGAGCAGACCGAGCAACACGGAACCGGCCCGGCCTTCTGCGTCGGTTGTGGCCACACCTGGACGGCAGTCGCGCCAACAGGGACCACCCAACTTGAATGCCCTGCCTGCAAAGCGCTCAAGGGGCATTGGAAGTTCGAGTTCTACCCCAGCGAGGGCCAGATGGTTCGGGAGTGCAACTGCGGGAATCAGCTTTTCTACCTGACCACGGAAGGGCACCTCTGCGCCAACTGCGGCATTTATCAGAGGTACTGAGACATGCCTGCCATCACTCCGAAACTGCTTGCCGCCGCAGTCCTCGCGCTGCTGGTCAGCCTACTGGGGAACGTGCTGCTGACCAGGGCCTACATGGGCCAGCGTGACGCCGCCACAGCCGCGCGCGCCAGCGTGGGCGAGATGACCCAGCAGCGGGACGGCGCCCGTGACCTGGCCACCGCCTGCAGCGATGCGGTCGATGACCTGCGCGAGCTGGCCGACCGGCGCAAGAAGGAGGGCGATGCCGCGCGAGCCAGCGCAGCAGCCCGGGCCCGGACGCACGAGCAGCGCGCCGACGAGATCCTGGCTGCGCCTCCGGCCGTGCCCGGCGATGCCTGCGCGAGCGCCCAGCACCGTGTGGACAGATGGCTGCAGGGGAGGGCGAAGCCATGAAATTGACAAATTGCTCAATTCGTCAATTCGCGGTTCTGGCTTCCCTGTTGGCCCTGGCCGGCTGCCAGACCGCGCCGGCGCGCATCGAGCTGCAGCGGGTGAACGTGCCTGTGCCAGTGGCATGCGACGAGCCGGACCCCGAGCGCCCGGCCATGCCCACGGAGCAGCTGCGGCCCGGCGCCACGGTGGACCAATTCACGCAGGCAGCCCAGGCAGAGATTGAGCGGCGCGAAGCCTACGAGACACGGCTGGTCGCGGCTCTGGCCAACTGCCGCCGCCCCATTTCCCCGAGCCTGCCGGCCGCAGGCACCACCACAGAAAGCAATCCATGACCACCTCCCCCATCAAGCCCACCATCGGCCGCCGCGTCTGGTTCCGTCCGAGCGCCCAGTTCCTGGAGCGCAATCCGACCGTGACGCAACTGGGCCCTGACCAGCCCATGGACGCGGGAATCGTCTATGTTCACCACGACCACATGGTGAATCTGGCCGTGTGTGACCACGTGGGCCGCACGCACATGGTGCCGAGCGTGCCGCTTCTGGCCGGCCAATGGGAGTCGAGCGACGATGACTACATGGTGTGCGAATGGATGCCGTACCAGAAGGGCCAGGCGGCGAAGGCCGAATCCGCGCCAGCCGCGATCGAATCCAAGGCCTACGGCGACGGCGCAACAGCCACCGGCCAAGGCCCTCTGCCCGACCTCTCTCCGGCTGAGCAGTCCATCGAAGACGAAATCCAGGCCAAGGGCAAGACCGCACCGCGCGTGACGCCGGATGACATCCAGCGCGAAATCATCGGCGAGTACTTCTTCACCGCCTTCGATGGCGTGGCCGGTGCTGGCTACAACGAAGTGAGCCCGGATGGCGTACTGCGGCCATTCACGTTCAAGGCGCCGGGTTCGCTGGGTCTGTTGACCTTCTGTGTCTTGTTGCTACGCAACGGCTTCACCGTGACCGGCGAGTCGGCCTGCGCGTCCCCCGAGAACTTCGACGCCGCCATCGGCCGCAAGATCGCCCGCCAGAACGCGGAACAGAAGATCTGGCCGCTGCTGGGCTTCCGGCTGCGCGACAAGCTGGCGGCCAGCGCCTGACAGATTGCCCGCCATGGCCAGGGATTCACGCCGTGAGCCGCGGCAAACCCAACTGGAGAATCGATATGTTCCGCTCTCGAATTGCTTCCTTCGCCATCCTGGCCTGCGCCGCTGCTGCGACCGCCGTCGTGAGCCTCGGTCATGCCGTTGCTGACGCCGCTCGCCATGCCTGCATGACGGTGGCCCGCTGGCTGGAGCCGCCCGTGCAAGCCGCACCCAAGATGCAGGCCCAAGCGCTCCCAGTCGTGGAACTGTCCGTGGCCCGCTCCTTCCTGGCGCGCCAGATGCGCCGCGCGCGCCCCACTGTGACACCGCGCTGGCGGATGTGCCCGTCCGCGTGAAGGTCTAGGACTTCGAGCCCCAGAACGCAAAAAAGCCCCTCGGCGCCAATGACGGTGCCGAGGGGCTTTGTATTTGGTGCTCCGATGTGTCGGGCAGAAGGATGAGTGAGAAATCTTGGAGGGTTGGCCGGCGGCGCCTCATGACGAGGGCATCGTGTCAGCGGGTCGTGACACGGCGGCAAAGACGAAAAACGAGAAATGTTCCCTGGATGTTCCCCAGGATTTGGCTGGTGCACTGCTTTCAGAGGGAAAGACTGGCCTGCCCGGAGGGACTCGAACCGCCGACGGCGCATAACGTAGCACTACACAGCACAGTTCTCCCTCTGGAGGCTTGTGCTACAGATGGCTGGGTTTGGCCAAATGTTCCCTGAAATGTTCCCTGGCTACCCATGCGCAGCCTTCGTGGAAGATGGGCTGAGCAGGTCCTCGAGCTTGCCCATTTCCAAAGCGTTGTGACCGCCATCAATCCACTTCGCATATGTGCGCAGGAACATCTCGATGGTGTGCCCCATCTGCTTTGCCGCGTAGGCCGGCGTGACCCCGGCCATCAGCAGCATCGTCGCGTAGGTGTGCCGTGTCTGGTATGGGCTTCGGTACCGAATGCCCAGGCGCTTGAGCATCGGCCGCCAGTAGAGTTCGCGCGGCGGCTCATCGTCGGTCCAGCGCTGTCCGGTGCGCGGGTCCGGAAAGATCCAGCCATGGTCCTGCATGAACGTGTGCGGCTTCTGGGCCTTGAGGCAGGCCATGGCCCGCGAGTTCAACTGAACGATGCGGGAGGCGTTCGTCTTGGTGCTGGTCTTGAAGACCCCCAGCACCACAGCGTCGGCCACCAGGAGCTGCTTGCGCCGCCAGTCCACGTTCTCCCAGCGCATGGCCAGGCTCTCCGAGGTACGCAGGCCGGAGAAGAACTTGGCGCCGAAGTAGGCCTCGATCTGGGGGCCGTAGTGCTTGGCCATGCCCGCCAGGATCAGATCGACCTCCTCTATGGAGAAGGGGTCAGGCTGGGGAGCTTGGTGCTCCGCCGGCTCCAGCCCGTTGATGGGGTTGGCGGCCAGGTCGCCGTCGCGCACGGCCAGCTGCAGTGCCAGGCGCAGCACGCTGGACTTGTTGTTGCGGGTCTTGCCGCTCCATGTCGGCTCCGATGCTAGGGCCAGCAGGATGTCGCTGTGCTTGAGCGTCTTCAGGGGAAGCTCCGGCACCAGTTTCTGCTTCCACCAGTCCACAGCGACACGGTAGCCCTTGAGCGTGCTGTTGGCCTTGTGCGCCTGGGTCAGCAGCCATTTATCCAACTGCTCCCCCCGTGTGATGCTTCGCCCGGAGGTCGAGTGCTCGCTGTCCGGGAAGTAGTCGGCGTGCACATACGTGCCGAAGCGGATCTTCTGGCGGATCTCGTCTGCAACACGGTTCGCATACCTGATGTTGGCAGGCGTGGGCGCGAGAGGCTTGCCGTCTGTCTTCAGCGTCTCGCACATCCTTCTGCCCTCCACCCGGAAGATGAGTCGGATGGAGCTCTCCCTGACCTCTACTCCGCGCCCCGTGCTGCCCATAGCTCATACCCTTTCATATCAACGAGGACGTTCCCATCCCGCTTTATCCACTGCCGACCTTCAATCCATTTGCCGCGCGCGATCTTCGTTCGAATCGCGCTGCATGTGAATCCCGTCATCGCGGCAGCCAGTTCGATGGTCACAAAGCGCGCGCTCACGACCTGGACCGTGGGCGCCGCAGCTGTTTGCGGCTGTGCATTCATTTGCCTGGGCTCCAATAAAAAAGGCCCGCTGGTGCGGGCTCTGGTTGCTGGTCCTGTGGCTCTTGCCACCTGTCGCGCTTGTCGCCGCGCTCGCGGGCTCGCTTGCTCATGGCTTGTCCTTCTTGGCTCGGATGGCTGCAGCGCAGTTTGAGAGCATCCAGGCCGCTTCTCTGCGCCCTTCTGCGATCTCTTCATCGCCAGCCTCTTCGACTTCCATTGCTCCCAATCCGACCTTTCTTGCTGAGTTTGCGCAGACCTTGGCCGCTTCCTCAAGCGCGTACTCCCAAGCCCACTCGACCTTCTCCTGCTCGCTCAGTACCGCCCACTGGTTCATGTGGTCAGCCTGTGCGTTCCAGGCTGCGATGATTTCGGTGTGGGTCATGTCAAATCACTCCATATTTGCCAAGTAACACCAGTACGTCGATAAGCGCAATGACTGCGAAATAGACCGCTATGCCTATGAGTAGTGCGTACGTCATGACAATCCTCCGGTGATGCCGTGGGCGCGCTCATAGAACCGTGTCATTGCGAAGGCCCAGTTCGAGGTGCCTGTGGAGTTGCCCCAGCATGCTCGGACTGCCTCCATGCCGAGCTTGATCGCTTCCATGGGTGGCAGCGGCTTGCGCGCCTCCAGCTCTGCCAGTTGCTGGGTGGCTTGCGCATGCATCTGGGCCTGCATGCGGTGCTGCTGGGCCAGTTGGTCTGCTCGCAGCTTCTGTTCTGCAGCGGCACGGGCCTCGGCCACGAGCCGCACCTCCAGCTCTGCGATGCGGTCCAGCAGTGCGAGCACGGCGCCAGGGTTCGCCGCTGCGTAGAACTGGGCCAGCTTGAGCGATTCCCCGTCTGTGCCGTAGGTGTCGGCTTCGATCTGCGCGAGGGGGTATTGCTCTCCCTCGGTGATGCCGCCGACCACGGCCACGTCGAAGTGCTCAGCGTGCGGCCATGCCTCGTTGCAGCAGGCCCATGCCTTGACAGCGTTGGATAGTGCGCGCAGGTCGGGTGTTGGTGCTGTGGTCACGGGGTCTGTCCTTTCTCATTGCGCCCAGGCTTTCACGGCCTCGGGCTCAGTCGTTGCATATACGGCTGCGAATTCGTAGTGCGCATCAGGGTTGCACGCGCAGGGCTGGCCAGCACCGCAGCAGGTAGTTCCGTCTTCTCGCTCCCAGATGGTGCCGCATCGTTCGCAGACCCAGCCAGTTCCTGAGCAGGTTTCGCAGGTCATGCGGGTCCTTTCTGCTGCGCCTGGGCGCGCTCGGGTGGCACAGCCATGGTCGAGACTTTGAGGTGCATGTCCATGGTGTGCATCTCGTACCAGCGCACAGAGTCCTGAGCGCAGGTTGCGAAGGTGGATTGCCCGGCTTCGAAGTGAGACATGAGCGGCTCGAAGCCCGTCCAACGCTCGTACTCGTCGCACCAGGCCTTCTGGGCAGGCGTGTAAAGCCGCTTCGGCCATTTGTTGCGCGGCATTCAGCTCTCCTTGTGCCCAGTGGGGCGAGGGTTGCAGGGCGCGTCGCGGCCGGGGTGCATGTCCTCCCACCAGCCGGCGTCCGCCATGCTCATGCCGTATTGGTCTTGGGCCAGACCGCAGCAGGTGCACTGCCGGCTGTAGGGGTTGCGGTATTTCCAGCGATGGGGGCGCCGGCCGAAGCCCAGGCCCTCCACCATGGCGGCGATGCTCAGGGCCAGGACGCGCTTACGCATCGCCCGCCCCCTTGGCTGCTGCCTGGGCTGCGTCGATTGCTGCACGAAGATTGCTTTTGCACTCACCAAGGAAATGCCTGCGCATGAAACGCCAGCCTTTTTCGAGCACCTGCCCATCTTCAGCGTGCCGCACATAGTCAAAGCTGATGCCTGTTGGCGACTGCTTTGCTTGCTCCTCCAGCCAATCTAGGCGCGCAGCATCAAGCGCATCCACTGCAGGCGCAGCAGGTGCTGCTGGGTTCAGCATGCGGTCAAAGCTGATGGCTCGGGACATGGCCTGGAGCACCCAGTCATGAGGGCGCCAGGTCGCGGCCTGGGCGGGCGTGTTGGGCAGGTAGCTGTGCCGTTCCTCGGCGTGCAGAGCGCATTCGGTTGCAATAGCGCTCATGGCGGCGGGGACGGCATTCGGGGCGCCATCGGCGCGGGCTGCCCGCTTCCAGATAGTTGCGCAGGCGGCAGCACGCAGGGCGTCGTTGAAGCTCTTGCCTTCGGCTGTCGCATCATCGAAGGCCTCCTTCATCGCTCGGTCATCTATGACTGGCGGCGTTACCGGCTCGGCGGGCGCAGCAGGTGCTGCCGACTTCATGACGCGCTCACGTAGCTCATGGTCCTCGGGGCCGCAGAGATCCAGCAACTCATTCAGCCATTTGACGGGTATCGTGACGTGGCTCATTTGGCAGGGCCTCCATTGGATTGACGTGGGACGTTGCGCTCCACGATGCGGACGCGCGGCTTGTAGGCTTCGATCGCCGCAGTCCATTCGGCGTGCGTCATGTTTTTCTCGGGATCGCCATCGGGCCATGACACATCCAGGCCCAGGGCGCGGCAGAGGATTTCAATCTCGCCGCAGATGGCGCTCTTGCCAGAGCCCGTCAGGCCGATGACTTCCACCAGCACTTCGCCCTCGGCGGGCGCAGCAGGTGCTGCCATGGCGGCGCGGGCCAGGGCGCGGACAAGTCCTGCAGGGTGGCTGCGCGCCAGGGTTTCCAGACGGCCGGGGTCGGCCAGGTATGCGTCCGCTTGACCGTCGCCAACCAGCACGGGCGCAGCAGGTGCCTGGGGCGCTGCTGCCAGCATGCGCGCAAGATCGTCCGGGTAAAGCAGCACCGGATCGCCACGTTTGCCGTATGCAGACACGCGACGGCCTCCGTAAGCCATGGCGAACTCCACGGCTGCAGGCGCTTCCAGGGCGGGCGCTGCGGCTTGCAGCAGCGTGCGCATGTCGGTGTAGCACCGCATAGCCTCCTTGCTGCCTGATCGGGCAACCTGGGCCTCTATCTCGTCTGCGCGCCCGCGCCACCAATCCGCTTCTCCGGTCAATGCTCGAGCGGCTGCTGCCGTGACCCCGTGGACACGTTCGGCAAACCGTGCCCCGGCGCGGAATGCATCGGAGAACCCGGGCTCATCGTTTACCCGATATGACTCGTCTTCGAGCTGGCCATCCGTCAGGCCCGGTGCACCTGCCTCCTGCTGGCGACCCAGGTCGAAGTAGGCCCGCAACTGCTCAGAGGTGAAGAGTTGGGCGCCATGCACAATCCCGCGACCGTGCTTGAATCCATAGTCTGTTGGCCGGCCGATGACATCGCCGCCAACCTGCTCGATGAACATCACCCCTTCGGGCAACTGCGGGTACTCGCCCTGGGGCGCCACAGCGGCAGGAGCTGCCCCGGCGTAGAGCGGCGTCCCGTACTCGAAGCCGCTGATGTCGCGCAGAGGCTTGATCGCGCGCTCGCCGAACTCGGCGTCGTCGTGGCTGGCAGAGCAGATTTCTGCCACGGGCTGGGCCGGCTCCTCGATCTGGGCCAGGCACTTCGAGTCGCGCGCCGCGGCAAACACGTCCCGGCCATAGGCCAGCAACGCTGCGCGGTCAGGGCCCGTCACGAAGTTCAGGGAGTGGGGCGCCATCAGCGACGTCAGGTGCAGGTCGTCGCCGGGCTGGATCTTGGTTGCTGTCATGAGGCTCCCTTGGGAATGCGCCAGTGGCTGGCAGTGGTTTGGATGACGTGGCCTGCGCGCTGCAGCAGCAGCTGGCACGGGGGTGAGGCATGGGTCACGCAGCGGCTCCGTAGATCAAGGCCTCATGCGCGAAGTTGGCGCGGGCAAGAGCCTTAGCCACCAGTGGGCAGACGCTGTTGCCGACCATGCGGACCTGGGCGGTAGTGCTCAGGGGTATGAAGGGCATGTCCAGCGGATTGGGGGTGGCCTGCTTGCCGTTCGGGAACAGCAGGGCCGGGTCAGGCACACGCTCGAAGTGGTAGCCCTCGGGGAAGCCCTGGGCTCGGAACAACTCGCGCGGCTTGAGCATGCGCAGCGTGATGTCCACAAGCACCCACCACTGGCCTGCGTGCCACATGAGCACGAGTTCGGCCGGATCGGGAAAGTGCTCGGGCAGGTGCTTGTGCAGCAGCTCGGCGCACAGCCGGGCCCGCTCGGCATGCTCGGGCGCCAGCGTTGCGGCCGGCACCTGGCAGGTCTGAACAAGGCCCATGCGCGCCTTCGTGGGCACGGTGTGCATGGGCTCGCTGCAGGCGCTGTCTTGGCCGCCCTCGCTGTAGTACTTGACCATGTAGGCCGTTATCAGGCGCTGCTGCGTGCCGCTGGACGTGATCGTGGACAACGGGTCGCACACCCGGCGCCCGTCGCCGTCGTAGAACCCACCGTTGGCTTGCTCCAGGCACGCGGCCACCATGGCCTGCTCGCCCCGGTTGGCGCCGGTGACTGTGCGCAGCGGCTCGCGCGGGTCGTTGCCGGTGCGCTCGCCGTGATGCGTGAGGTGGGTCAGGTGCACGGCAGCAAGCGCGCTGGTGCCGCCGCTGGCGGTGACCGTGTTGAGCGGCACCTCCAGGCTGCGCGCGCCATGGCTCCAGCGCTTGCCGCCGGCAGGCCCTTCGCCGTGGCCCATGTCCACCAGGTGCGCAGCCACCATGCCCATCTGAATGCCGGTGCTGGGCCGCTTGGGCGTGCCGCCAGCCGTGACCGTTGGCAGGGGTGCGTCCACCGCGCTGCCCACGCTCCCCGTGTTGAACTTGGTGATGTGGGCCATGGCCAGGGCGCTTTTGATGCCCCCGGCCACCACGGTGCCCAGCGGTGCATCGATGTCCTGCACGCGCGGTTGCTGGCCCTCGCGCTCGCCGTAGCCGATGGTGACCAGGTTGGCGCCCACCAGGGCGTGGTGTGTGCCGGACGCGGCAACGGTGGACAGCGGGGCATCCACGGCATGGCCGACCAGGTGCTGCTCGGACGTTCCGCGCAGCGGGGCCAGGGTGGGCGCCACCACGCTGAAGTGCCCGCCCTTGACCTGGGCGCATATGGTGCGCAGCGGCGCGTCGGCGGGCATGGTGCGCTGGTTGCTGGCGTTCGCGTGCTCGTTGAGATAGGGCGCCTGGGCGCCGACGATGTACGGGTTGGCACTGGTGAGGACATGCTTCCACAGGCCTTTTGCCACGCGGCGCATGGTGTTGTCCACCAGCGGGCGCTTGCGGCCAAATACGCTGTCGGCATGCAGGTCGAAGTCGATGCATTCGGCAGCCGTCCGGTGCGCGGCCAGCTTGCCAGCGATCACGCGGCGGTCAGTGGGCTCAGCGTGGGTCTGCTCGGGCCAGACGATTGGCAGGCCATCGCGGCGCGCAACGAGAAACAGGCGCTTGCGGATCGTGGGCGCGCCGTGGTCGCTCGCGCGCAGCTCGCGCCAGTCCACCTGATAGCCGTGGGCCTTGAGCTGGCGCACGAACGACTGGAAGGTCTTGCCGCGGCGCGCGGGGTCCGGCCGGGCCTGGCCGTCCGGGCCCACCAGGACCGGCCCCCAGGTCTGGAACTCCTCCACGTTCTCGAGCATGAGTACGCGGGGTTTGCACATGGCCACCCAGCGCATACCCACCCAGGCCAGGCCACGGATGTGCTTGCTGACCGGCGTGCCGCCCTTGGCCTTGCTGAAATGCTTGCAGTCGGGCGACAGCCAGACGAGTGCCACGGGCTGATTGCCTGTGACCTGGATCGGGTTCACGTCCCACACGCTTTCGCATAGGTGCAGCGTGTGCGGGTGGTTGGCCGCGTGCATCGCCAGCGCCTCGGGGTCGTGGTTGATGGCGATGTCCACGGGCCGGCCGAAGGCGGCTTCGAGCCCGGTGCTGGTGCCGCCGCCGCCGGCAAAGTTGTCGATGATGAGTTCGCCGGGGAAGGCCAGCGGCATGGTGAAGTTGTCGCGCTTCATCGGGTGGGGTTCCTTTGGGCAAAAAAAACCGCTCGCGGCAGGGCCGGGCGGCTTTGGTGGTTGTGTGCTGCGTCAGCAGGCGGGCGTCTCGTCCCAGGTGCGGCCGTCCAGCTGGCGGCCTGCGGCCTTTTTGCCGACCCGGTACATCGTCATGGCGCCGGGCAGGAAAGCGTTCGGCTCCAGGAGGTGATGCACGGTGCCGTCCAGGTGCATGACCGTGCTCTCCGTACTGCACACACGGCCATAGATGTCATCCAGATTGGCTTGGTCCTCTTGGGGCTTTGCAATCACTCGGGACCGCCACAGAGCTCGGTCCTCACATTCGCTCATCTGTGAGATCGGCCGCCACTCGCCCCACTGCTTGAACAAGATGGGCACGCCGGCAGCGTTGCACTGGTCGCGCAGGCTGCTGGTCCAGTCTGGATGCATGGGCCGGGCGCCGGGGCCGCTCTCGCCGCCCACGATCACCCAATGGATTCCGCTCTGGATCAGCCAGGGCTGGCAGATCTTCGAGCCTCCACCTTGGTCCAGGTCATGCCCAGGGCGAGGACGCTCCAGATTCACGGGCCCCAGCAGCGGTTCCATGCTCAGGAAGCGCACGCGCGCGGGCACGGCCAGCAGTTTCGGGATGTCGCGGTCGGCCTCGGCCTGGTTCACGATGGTGGCGCCGATCCACACATTGGGCAGCGGCATCATCTCCAGCCATGGCAGGTCCTGGTCCTTGTCGTGCACCAGCTCCGCCATCATGGGGATGACGTTGCCGATTCGCTTCGTGAGCAGCAGCCAGTCGAGGTTCGGGGTCTGGTGGATCAAGGTGAACAAGTCCGCGCGCCACTGCGGGTCCACAGCGTTATCGAACACGTCCGCCAGGCTCGCGCAGAACACGCGCTGGCGGCGTCCATGCTGCGCCATGAATGCATCAGCCTGCGCGTTCCAGCGGCGCGGCATGGCCCAGGTTGCGGGGCTGGTGCGGCGGCGCGGCGCGCCTGGACCCCAGTTCACGGCCTGGCCGCCGCCGAAGCGCGCATTGCGTGTCTCGGCATAGCAGTGGTCACAGCCAGGGCCTACCTTCTGGCAGCCTTCCCAGGGGTTGAACGTGTGGTCGGTCCATTCGATCTTGCTGTTCTCAGACATTGTGGGTTCCATGCAAAAAGCCCGAGAGGCGACTGCCAAACGGGCTATGGGAGGTTAGGATTCGCCACTCATCAAAGGAGAGGGCGATGGATGCTGATCAATTAATTTCTGGTATCGGTTCTGCTGTGGCTTCTGCTCAATCTCAGAACCATTGCTTTGTCTGGTGCATGACTAAGGCTGAGTGGTCAGGCTGGGTGCAAGCAATTGGCTCTGTGATTGCATTATTTGTTGCTATATGGATTTCTCGGACACCAATAAAGATTGAAAGAAAAGGTGCAGTAATCAACGCAAGGCATTTTGTCATCAGTCTGATAGAAGCCACTCAAGCACTCACTTGCGGTGTTCAACGGAATAAGAAAGGGGTAATTGTCCTAACGAGTGTTGCCTTAAATGAGAACATTGCTGCCATTCGATTGATAAGGCCGGAGGTACTTCCACCTGATGTCATGCATGCATTTGTTAATCTTAAGCTCATGGCAGTACAGATATCGGTCGCTACTAAGGCTTATGAGGATAATCCTACTGAAAGCAATGCGCTTGATTTCATCCGATTTCTTGGATCGATAGCTGTTGGTATAAATCAGCATGCCCAACAAATTTTCAAAAAAGTTAACGGCGTTAAAGCAGTGAAACTAGATTCGAAAATCGTCGCTGAAAGCGTTGTTGAAAATTTCAGGCAAATGGAGGAATTTGAAAAAACGAACAATTTAAATGGAGGCGATCCGCAGTCTGGTTTACATCAGACTGCACAAGCAGAATCGCCCCCGACTGCTCCTAATCAATGAGCATCGAATCGCGGTCCTTGCCGCTGATCCAGTTCGGCGGCTTGCCCCGGCCGGTCCAGGTCGCGCCGGTGGCGGGGTCGCGGTACTTCGGGGCGCCCACGCTGCCCTTGGCCTTCTTGCCCGGGGTCGGGAAGACATCGGCAGCGGTCAGGCCGTGCTCCTGGATCAGCGCTCGGGCCGCGGCGATGCCCTCGGCTTTGTGCTCGGCCTGGGCCTGGGCAATCCGGGATTCGAGTTCGGCCTTGCGGGCCAGAAGGGTCTGGTAGTCGGTCATTTCAGGGTTTCCTTTCTGAGACGGGGTGGTCAGTGGCCGCAAGGCAGGGCATCGCCGCGGTGATGGTCTTCGGGTAGCTCGGCGCTGCAGCCGAAGCAGTGGGTGGGCTTCTGTTCTTCCCACCACAGTGCACGGGCACGTTCGGCGGCGCGGCGCGCGGCCGGCAGATCGCGCTCGGCGCGTGTGGGCTGGTGTTCGGTGTCTTGGTTCATGCTGTCGAGGCCATGGCCACCGGGCGCTGCATCCAGATGCTGGCGAGCGTGTCGGTGACGCGTGGGCGGGAGAGGTTTCGCTTGCGATAGCGGCGGTACTTGTCACAAACGCAGGCGTTGCACTGGTCGGCCAGCCCATCGGGGGTTTTGACCAGGGGTCGGAAGAAGCCCGTGTCGGCCGGCCAAGGCTCGCGGCAGGTGGTGCAGACCTTTTCGGAGGCGGTGGCCATGTCAGAACGGCACATCGCCTGCCTGCAGGCCAGGAGCTCCAACGGCTTTCACGCCATGTCCTTGTCCTGGGAGAACAGACCGACGGCCATCAGCGTCCTGCGCGGAAACCACGCCCTCCTTCTCCATGCGCTCCAGCAGACGGGCCGCGCGGTTGTAGCCGATGCGCAGGTGCCGCTGCAAAAAGGAGATCGACGGTTTGAGGTGCTGGTGCACCAGTCCCGCCGCCTGCTGATAAATCGGGTCTGGGCCGTCCGCCTCATAGTGCGCGGCTGGCTCGGACGACGCAGCGAGCGATGCCGGCAGGGCATGCCCCACGCCTGTTCGACCCTCGCCGCCCAGCGCTTCAATCAGGGCGGGGATGAGCTTCGACAGCTCGCCCGTGGTGATCGCAACGTCGGCATCGAAGCCGCCATCGCCATCCTTGGACTCGGTCACGACATCGAGCATCGCAACCTTGCGCAGCTGCAGGCCTTGGGTCAGTACGAAGCTCACGCGGTCGTCCCAGGTCATTGCAACGCGAGTGGGCAGCTTCCCGTGCTCGATGTGCTGCTGCACTTCTGCGATGTCCAGTGGGTGGCGGCCGTAGCGCACCACGGCCTTGGACTCGTCAACGGCCTTGAGCTCGCATTCACGGTCAATCGAGAAGCCGGCC
>WLWG01000456.1_pt1 | contig 41681 bp, 54 predicted proteins | sample 6712871 | NCBI WGS metagenome assembly WLWG01 (sample SAMN12718693, study PRJNA515312) | sponge metagenome | isolation source: marine sponge | host: Mycale hentscheli | place: New Zealand: South Island, Marlborough, Capsize Point | collected 2003-05-01
GTGCTGGCCAGAGGGCCGGGGGGGTGCCCCCCCTACCGTTTCACCTGGTCAGAACGCTATTTAGACCATTTTAGGGTGTATTAGTGCCTTTTATCACGCCTGGATGGCTCCGAGTCGGTCTGACTCGCTGTTTAGCGGATTTAGCCGCATTTCGGCTCTGAGTTGCATGGTGGAGGGTCTTCTTGGTGTGGCACGCCCTACACACCCCCTGCCCGTTGTCTTCGTGGTTGATCTCTGAAAGCTCCCAACCGAGCTGGATCGCAACGGCATAGGGCACTATGTGGTCGGCCTCTTCAGAAGCCTCTGTGCAGCCCGGTAGTGCCAGCTGACAGGTGGGGTACCTCCGGATGATACGGCGGGCTATGGGGGCAGGGAACCCCCTACGTCCGGGCCTTCTACTTGACCCCCACCTGTGTCGTTTCCCCTGGTCAAAGGGCTGCATTTGGCCTCCTTCAGCTCATCCTGGCCTGGGCTTGTTTGGTCATATTGGATACGCCATCAGGCAGGCCGTCGTCGGTGAGGAACTGCACGAAGGGGAGATGCTGCTTCCTGGTGGCCACGGTAGACCACCAGCGGCTCCTGAGGCCACGGAGGGCTCACGACCGCCTCGGTATGCGGTGGTCATCCCCCGGAACCGCCCCGATGAGCTCCTGGTGGCTCCTGGGGCCCAGGAAAACGAGAGAGCCGGCACGGTAGGGGGGCGGTTGGGCCCCAGCGTGCCGGCTCTTCCCTTGTGCACTCGAGGCCCCTGCAGATAGAACCTCGAGCTGGGCTGTCACAGACTAGCGGCTGTGCAAGCGCCCACCCTAGACCCGTTCAACAGAGGTTGCAATCACCCCCTGTTGTCGGCCCGGATCGTGTCGAGCATGGCCCGTTTCTCGTCCTCGATCTTGTCCTGGTCGATCTCGAAGAACTCCGCCAGGAGCTTCCGGATCGGCATCTGTAGTGCTCGAGGGAACTGACCATCGTCTTCGTAGTGGCACAGAAATGCCCCATGGGCCTCCTGCAGCCAATCGACAAATTCGCCAATGGCCTGTGACTGATCCGAGATGGCGGTGAGCTTGGCGTGCTCAGGGAAACGGTCCTCCCCGTACTTGCTCACCACCTCGAATCCGGTGCCCATCATCGGCGCTCCCAGTGGTAGTCGGCCAGGGGGCGCAAGAACTCGGGCCCACCGGACTCGTTCTTGTAGATCCACACGGCCAGGCCGTGAGCCGGGAATCCGAGCCGGATGCGGGCCAGGTTTGTGGGGTCGGCGTGACAGGCCGCTTCGATCAAGCGTTGGTAGAAGCCTCCTGGCCCCGGACCGTGGCCCTCGAGCTGGCCCATGACATGACTGGCTGCTTCGGGGCTGGGGTAGCCGTAGCCGGCCAGGATCGCATCGGCCATGCCATTCATGAAGAACCGCTTGCCGAGTGTGGCGAGTGTGGCGCTCATCGTTGGGCCTGGATCAGGCGGGCGGCCACGGCGTAGGCCAGCCAGGCTTCTTGCGCCGCTCGGTTGGCGGCTTGCACCGCCTTGTCGGCGGCTTCGGCGGCCTGGCGTTGTGGCTTCAGTGGGTCGGTCATTCTGCTCCTTCGCTCACGAGCTCTTCGCCCGCTTCGGTGGTTGGTTTCTTGGTCAGGTCTCGGTTGGCCCAGCGGTAGATCTGCTGGTGGTGGCAATCAAAGATCTGGGTGAGCTCGGGCTGTGTCCAGCCGTTGGCCATGGCCCGTTGTACGACGGTGGCGAGCTCATCGGCGTCGGGGGCGGCCTTGCGTCGTTTCGCCACCTCGGTCAGGTACTTGGGCACCTTCCCGGATCGCCGATTGTGGTCTCTCATGATGGTTTCTCCGTGGGTGTAGGGTTGGGTCGTGGTTGGGCTCGACCCCCTGGCCGGCGGGGCTGGGGGGTCGCCTCTTCTCAGGACTCGAATCCGAGCCGGCGCAGGTCTCGCCTGAGCGCCTTGATGTGGTTGTCGTTGCCGGGGCTCTCCGAGCTCGTGCACCAATCCCCGTTCGGGTTGATCCAGCGCAGGTGGCCCGATTTCCTCTTCTGCACTTCCCACCCGGCCCGCTCGGCCTGCCTGATCAACCGCTTGAGCTCTTTGTGCATCAGGCCACCTCGGCCAGGGCGGCCGGCTGGAGCTCGACCAGGTAGGCGGCTGCCTTGGCTGCAGCGCTGGCCGCCTTCCACAGCACCTTGGGGTCTTCCTTCAGGGTCCGGATCCAGCTGGCGAGATACTGGGCGTTCTCGGTGCGGGGCTCGATCACGAGACCGAGGTGACCGGCACCCACGTAGATCGAAGTGAGCTCGGCAATCAACTCCTCGAAGCCGTAGGCGGCCCTGGTCCGTTCGGCGGCGGGGGTGGTGATCCCGGGCCGGTTGAGCCGCTTGGTGTGGCCCGTCCAGTGACCGAGCTCGTGCACCACCGTCGAGTAGTAGGCGATCGTGTCCTGGTACTGCTCGAGCCGGGGCACGTTGATGTAGTCGCCACTCGGGGTGTAGAAGGCGCCACCGGGGCCGTTGAGCACCCGGGCCCCGGTGCCTTGGATGAACTGCTCGGCGGCCGCAACGGGCTCGAGCCCGTTGGCCTTGGGCCCGTAGGTGGCGAGCGCCCACTCTTCGCCCCCTTCGACCTGGCTGGCGTTGAACACGGGGAAGCCCCGGAAGGTGGTGAACGTGCGCCGCTTGTCTTCGGGCAGGTCGTTGCCCTTGGCATCCTTGGTCACCTTGACGATCTGAGGGCGCAGGAGCCAGGTGGCTTTCTCGCCCTTCCTCGCCACGGTGAGGGGGGTGGGCTCGTCGTCGCCGTTGTCGGCCATCCAACGCTTGCCGACCTTGGTGCCGCCCAGGGCCTTGGCCCACTGGTTGTAGGTGCCCCAGATGCCGGTGCTGTACTCGTGATCGATCTGGGCGCTGAGCGCCAGGATCACGTTGCCTCCGGTGTAACCCTTGCCTTCGGTGTTGGTCGGCATGCCGCTGGTGGCGACGGTGTCGGCCCACGGCTTGGTCCACTGGCCGGGGTTGTTCTCGATGGCTTCGATCACCATTTCGGTCAGGTGCTCGAGTGCTTCTGTGGTGTGGTCCTGCTTCTTGGTCATGCAACCAGTGTAGCAACCCCTCCCCAGGATTGCAACACCGGTTGCAGGATTCTTCTACTCCAGTTACAGCCTAATCGGCCACCCAGTTGATGAACCCCGGCAGCCAGTCAGGCCAATCCGACGGGATTGGGGCCCGCTCCGACTCGGCCATCGAGGCGTTGTAGGTCTTCTCCCCGAAGTCGTCGTCGACCCCGTCACCACCGGGCCCGCTCGTACCCAGATCGTGACCCTGGGCCACCAAATGCGCTTGCCACTTCTCCGTGAATCTTGCCACTGATCCTCGCTCTCGAATGATTCGCTTCACTTGCTCGTTTATCGCCGGGATCGACGCCTGCAGGGCGTTCCCCGGGCAATCGTCAACGTTGTTGCCCCGGGTCTCACGATGGCCACCGGTGAACCCGGGCGGCCACCACCCCTGCAGGTAGCCGTCGGCCGCTATCTCGGCCAGCACCAGGATCAGGGCCGGGCTCACCGGGTCTTCGTTGAAGTTGCCCATCACGGCAATCCCATGCGAGGTCGTGTTGTGCCCCTTGGTGTGGCCGCCAGCGATCCCGGGGCCTCGCCCCTCGTAGATGGCGAGCGAGCGCCGGTCGACCAGCCGGGTGTAACCGATGTCGGACCAACCCGGGTCCTTGTTGTCCATGTGGTCGTTCTGGATGGCCCGCACTGTGGCCGCCCCGTTCGATGCCGACACGGTGTGATGCAACCAGAGCTCGGGCGTCGGTAGGGCGATCGTGTGGCGCCGTCGTGGTGGTCGGGCCTTCCACGCTGAGCGGGGGATCACTTCGATGGTCATGCTGGCACCTCTTCGACAAGCTCGGCTTCGACAACCACATCATCTTCGCTCGTGGGGAACCACTCCCGGGTGGAGCGCTCGACCAGATGAAAGATCCGGGTGCCGTTCTCCAGCACCATGAAGTCGACCAGTCGTTGTCCTTCGGGGCGGCCGCACAGCCACGCCAGCGCCTTGTTGCGCTCCTCTCGGCTGAGCTCGAGAGTCTGGCCGATGACGTGACCGGAGCTCGGCCCGTAGGTGGCCAGGAGCTCGACGATCGGGTTCGGGTCGACGGGGCGCATCCGCAGCTCGGCCTCGAGCTTCGCTATGTAGCTCTCCTGCCACACCGCCAGATCTTCGGCCGAGTCCCGTTCAAACCGGGCCTGCTCGAGCTCGGCCACCGTCTGCAAGTGTCGGGTGCGCACCGCCAGCGCCGTCCGGTCTGGTCGCTCGAGGGGGATGGCCGGCACCGGCAGCGCCCGCATCGTGCCTTCGACGTTGACCGCTTCGACGCCAACCCCTGGGACGGGCGCCGGTGTCAGCACGGGCTCGAGCACGACTGGCCGACGTCGTGGTGGCCGCTCTCTGATCTTCGGGCCCGCTTCGGGCCACTGGCTCGTCTGCTCCACCTCGATCGTCTCGGTGGTGACCGTGTTCATCGGCTCGGCCTTCCGTTTCTCGGCTCGGGCTTGCGCTCGAGCTCGAGCTTCGAGCGCTTGGTTTCGGCGTCGGCCTCGGTCCCGTATCCAGGCGGAGATGAGCAGGGCCAGGGCGGTAGCGGTCAGGAAGATGAAGACGTGGTCAGGTTCCATGGTGGTGCCTTTCGGGGTGGTTGGTGACGGGTTCAGGACTTCTCTACTGGTACGTTGTTTTTCCTCTTGGACCACTGGTACCGTCCTCGCCCCCTCACGGGCGTTGCGGCGGTACCAAGATCTGGATACAAATGATTACGGGTGCCAGAACCAGTCAGCCCTGAGGGTGTTCTCCCTGGTCGGAGGGCAGATCGGGCTCCGTTTCACTGGTTCTGGCGACTGGTTCTGACGACTGGTTCTGACGGGTTCCCAGACCCCCAGAACCAGTCGTTTCGCCGCCCTCCGTGGTGGTGTCATCGCTCTGGGTGGGCTTTGGGTAGAGGTGCCGGGACCCCCTGGGCCCGAGCTCGACCATGACCTTTCCGTCATCAATGGCGGCCTGGATCAGCTCGAGCTTGCGGGCCCTGGCCATCGACGGCATGAGCTTGATCACCTCGTTGGACGAGAGGCCAGGATCCTTCGCCACGATGCGCAGGAGCTCTTTCGTGGCCGACACCCGGGTGTGCTCAGTCGGGTCGTTCGGCACGTTGATGGCCGCCTCGAAGTGACCGGTGGTGATGCTGTGATCGAGCTGCAGCATGCCCACCTGGGTGCCCTGAGCCAGGTTCCCGTGGCGGTCCTTCGCTGAGATGATCCGGATGTTCCCGTTGCTCGACTGGGTCGGCGGCGTCTTGGTCGCCTCGACCAGCAGGCCGGCCCCGGTGACGGCTGCACGCTTGCGTTTCGAGCCGGCCGGGTAGAGCTTGTACGTCCCCGCTTTCGTGCCGTGGTCGATGCACGTCACCCCGATGCCGGCGTTGACGAACACTCGGGGCCCGGCGTTGATCCACGGCCCGATCTCCGAGTCGTGGTTCTCGTCGATCGATGACGCCGACAGGGCCTCACCGACCGAGTCGAGGAAGACGTGGGCCACCGAATGGATCTGGCAGCTCGAGACGAGCAGGCCGATGTCGAGCGGCATCCCCTGGGGGTCGTGGTAGTGGAAGCGCTCGAGCACGGTGGCCCGGTCGAGCCCGAACGCTTTCAACCGGGTGACCATGAGGGCCGGGGTCGGATCTTCGTAGTGAATCCAGGCCACGTGGTGGCCGGCCCGTAGCAGTTGGGCCACGGCGTAGACGGCCACCCACGTCTTGCCCGAGCCGGAGTCACCGTGGATCCAGTTGAGCTCGTCGGTGTAGAGCAGGCCGATCCCGTCGGTGCGGGTCAGCATGTCGGCTGTCTTCGTTGGTTCGGGGTGGTCCCACCAGTGCCCGAACGATGTGAAGACTTCGTCGACCGCTACGTCTCCGCCGACGTCCACAGTCGGGTCCACAGGTTGTGGAGGGCGAATGGGGGTGGGCAGGAGGGCGTTCATCTCGGCTCGAGCGGCCGATGCGAGCGCTTGACGGTCGCCCCCGTGGCGGGTGGCAGCCAGCCAGTCGAACACCGAGAACGAGATCCCCGAGTTGTCGTTGGTGGGTGTGCCGGTGCGGGCGATGGCGGGGTCGACTTCGGTGGTGAAGACCACGAAGGGCCCGTCTGGTTCGTGAAGTACCGCAGAGTGCCCGGCTCTCAGAGCCTTGCCGGGTCTCGTCCAGAATGTGTCGCCCCCGCTCTCGTGGTGAACCTGCCACCCGTCGGAGCCGAGCACCTGGTGCCAGTCGGTCGAGCGTCGGATCCACTGGGCCGGGGTCTCGCCGGTGGGCTGGGGCAGGACGGCGGGGACGGAGGTGCCGGGCCGGGGCTCATCGTCTCGAATCAGGTGCTCGACAGCCATGTGCCGGTCGAACAACTCCACGAGATTGTCACCAGCGGGTTCTGGGGCCTCCTGGGGCGCTTCCCGGGGTGGGGCAGGCATGATCAGCTCATAGAGCCAATCAGGAGCTCCTGAGGGCGCCAGGGCCCAGGGGTGGCGTTCTTCGTGCCACCCGTAGGCGTCACCCGTGATCGGATGGACCGACGGGGCCACCACGATCTGCCCTCCGAGCCCACGAATGTCGAGCCCCGCACCTAGCTGAGTAGCCAGGCCGTTCGTGACCGGGCGCTCCGGGTCCCACTCGAAGAGCAGGTGCAGGCCACCACTCCCCGTGCGGGCCGTCACCGTGGGCGGCAGCTTGCCGTTGACGTGGTTCATCTCCCGCAGCGACAAGTCACCCCGCTTGTCGCCCGACACATCGACATCGAGCACCCAGAACCCAGAGGCGGGCCCCGTGACAATCCCGATGCCGTGATCAGTGAAAGCGCCACCGGTGTCCCACCACTCACGGATCTGTTCGATGTCGTCGGTGGCCACACTCGGCCAGTCCTTCATCGGCGGGTACTTCTTGCCCGGGGTGATTGGAATCACCTGCCACCCGAGCGATGCGTACGCCAGCGCCAGATCTAGGCGGCCCTCGGGGAGGACGGGGGGCGCTGCGTCGGTCATAACAGCCCCCCGGGAGTGAAGGCGGGGAGCATCCGTAAATGCATGTCTCCCTTCCAGTTGACGACGGCCAGGGCCCCTCGGAACTCACAAGACCCGCACACAAAGTCGACGGCCACCCCGGCCCGACCATCAAGACCGGCATCTGTCTGAGCCTGAGCCGCCTGCCCGCTGCTCGTTCTGAGATTGTGGGTCTCCTGCATTTCCACGTCATGGGTGCACCGTGGGCAGGCCATACGGAGATGATGGCCCCAGGACGCCCTAACAGGTTCAAACTGGGGCATCGGAGCGATTCGGTGACAGTCCCCGCAGGGAACTGTCTCGGTGCAGGTGGCCGCCGTCGTCCAGTCTGGAGTCATATGGTCGCCAGCGTTGTAGACGCTGGCCAGGACAGCCTGTGGGTCGGTGGCGAGAATGGGATGCATGCCGGGCAGGGCATCCCTAGCGTGCTCGGCCGTCGGCTTCACCTCGATGAAGTGATCGGCCCCCCATACGTCATCCTGGATGACCTGGAAATCGGGGAGGTACTGGCCGGTCCCATCGGCGTAGGCCCGGGGTTCATAGAACCAGGTGTGCCCGTTCTCGTCGAGCCGCTGAGCGTAGAGTGCTTCGGTCCGAGAGCGCATCTCGATGCCCTTGTACGTGGTCGGACGGGCTCGCATGAGGTAGTTCATCGTGCTCCTTGTGTGATTGGGGGGGTACCCCATGGCGGCCCCCCTGCTCCACAGAACAAGTCGAACAGGAGGGGCCGCCCACTGCTCTGGTCAGATGAGCCCATCGACAGCGCCGTCAGCTGCCGGCGTGCCAGCCACATTCTCCGGGTTGACCGGCGTCACCGGCACCGCCACCGCAGGCGCCTTGTACTGCGCCACGAACAGCTTCGCCGGGTTGTTGCCCGCCTGCTTCGGGGCCTCTTCGCCGCTGAACTGCACGGCCAAGACCCCACCCGAAGCGAGCTGGGTTTCCTTCTCCGCACGCACCGCAGCCACGATCGCCTTGGCCATGCGAGACGGGAACCCGTCACCACCGTCGATGTTGTTGTTCGTCACCGGCCACAAGACCACGGTCTCACCGTCGGCCTGCTCGAGGCAGATGCGCAACACCTTCTCCTGCTGCTTGTTGAACTGGTTCTCACGAACCTGCTCGGCCACGTGGGTGATGATCCCCTTGGCCGTATCCCCGACCTTGTCAAACTTGAACGACTCCCCTTCGGGTCCGGAGATGTCGTCCACATTGATGCTTGTCATTGCACTTGCTCCTGTTGGTTGTTGGTTGCTGATTCCTCAATTGAGGTCTTGAGATCGCCCCAGATGACCAGACACACACCGAACGGTGGTCGGGCGTTGGGTTTGATCTCGGTGTCGCCGACGTTGATGAACCGCATGCGGCCCCGGATGAACTCCACCGAAGGCCCCCCCGGTTGGTCTCGTGTCGGTTCGATCAGGTCTTGCCACCACGCCTGCTCTGTCCGGTTGGCGGGCAGAAGCATCACGATGAGCTCGACCCCGAACAGGTCTCCCCGTGCGAGGTCCCATTCACTGTTGGCCTTCTCCACCCAGGGGCGGATATTCGAGTAGGGCGGGTTACACCAGACCCGCTCGCCACGCCAACTCTGAGCAAGGCCATCGTCTTGTCTGGTGTAGTACCGGGGGAGCTTGGCGTTGTGGTCGTCTGCCGCCACATCGATTGTGAAACCGAAGCGCTCATGAAGTGGCCCGAAGACTTCGGGGGTGGTCTCCCTGTTGTCGACCTTCTCGTTCGGGCCCTGCTGGGGGTGCGTGCGGGCAACGAATGACACCAGTCACCCTCCCTTCGGGGTGACCGTGTAGGACACGAGCTCGACGTTGCGGATCAGCTCGCCCTCGGCCGCCAGCTCGAGCAGGCCATCCCGCTGGGCTTCGGCGTCACGGAGCACCCGGTGCTCGTTGGCGACCGAGTGGTAGTCGGTGTCGTGGGGCCCGACCATCTCCCACTTGAGAACGTGCAAGCCGTCTTCGACCTGTTCGACGTAGGTGGCCCCGCACGGGCACTTGTGTTCATAGGCCGACCGTTTGCCCTTCCACGCTCCAGTCCAGATCGAACCGTGGCCGAGCCCGCTGCCACCCGGTGTCGGGCAGACGTATTGGGTGAACGGCTTCATGGTGTCGGGGGTGAGTTCGCTCATCAGGCCAGCTCGTTTCGGTCGAGGCTTTCAACGAAAGCGGTGGCCACGGCGGCGGTCTGGATCAGCTCCGCCCGCATCTCCTGAAGCCAGTTCTCGAGCTCGATGCGGTTGCCGGTTGCGCCGGCCTCGACCACGGCCTTGGCTGCCTCCCCGAACTCTTCGGCCAGGATGGCCAACCACCGGCTGGGCTCGTGGTTCTGTTGGCCCCACTTGCGCAGCTGGGCCTGCCGTTCGTTCAAGATCTCTTCGAGCACGGCCCGGGTCGTCTGGGGGAACCCTGGCGTGACGGTGGGTGTGGTGGGCATGGTCATTTCTTGCCTTTCTTCTTCGGTTTGGCGGCCGGGTCGGGCGGGCCGAACGGGATCTGGTGGATCCCCTCGACAATGTCGAGGACCTTGGCCATGGTGGCGATCTGCTCGGCCGTCGGGTCGGTGCGGGGGAACGGCTTCGGGATCGACTCCGGCCACCGCAACAGGAGATCCTGCACGGCCGGGCCGTTGCCGCTGAGCTCGCTGATCCGATCCCTAACCCACTGGGCCGACGCATCCTGGATCGAGCCTCGACTGCGCCACGGGATCGCCAGCTTGTTCTTCGTCGAACGGTGGCCACGGGCTTCCATGGCACACAGGAACGCATCCCACCCGGCCTGCAGGTCGATGAAGTACAGGTCGAACGTCGGCGAGTCCTTCAGGGCCGGCAGGTGGAACAGCACGGCCACATCCCGGTTGACGTCAATGCGTGGCCCCCGGGTGCCCCCCGCCGAATGGTCGAGGTCGACTTCCCAGGTGGCGTTGTGGTTGGCGTAGATGCCCAGCTGGATGCCGATGCTCAGCCACGACCAGTGCATGTTGCGGCCCGTCTTCAGGTCGCCGATCAAATGGGCGCCGGCCGGCAGCTTCACCGTGCCGCTGAGCTCGAAGGGGATCTCAATGTCCTGGGTGAGCCGCACCGTGCGGTCCAACTTCCCCGCCACCTTGTAGTCGTCGAGGGCGATGACCGCTTCGACGGTGGTGGGCTCGAGCTCGAAGCCGGCGTCGGCCATGCCCTTGCGGTACACCTCGAGATGAGGTTGCCAGGTGGCCGGGAACTGATCGATGGTCTTCTGCCCGAGGTCGAGCTGTTCGGTGAACCGGTGGAGGGCGGTGCCAGTGTTGGCGGCGGCTCCTGCCTTGGCTGCACTGGTTGCCTCGTCGATGATCTTCTCGTAGATCCCCCGGTCGTTGTCGGGGTCGTGGCCGACGGTGAGGGCGTGCAGGTCTTCCCGCAGTCCGATGCCGTAGGCGACCTGGCGCTTCGCCCACCGCTCGAGGCGGTAGGTGTCTTCGTAGGTCTTGCACACGGTCGTGGCCCGGGTGTAGGAACGCAGGTCGCCCTTGGGGTCGGTCACCCGGTAGCGGCCCTTGGAGTCACGCTTCGGTTCGGGCTTGAGTCCAACGTTGTGGAGGTCTCCGAGGTCGACGGCGGTCATGACAGGTGCTCCTGCTTGTAGCGGTACTGGGCCAGCATGACCCGCACTTCTGACACTGTGACCGCTGTTCCCAGCCGGTCGATGAGGGCGTCATGTTCGGCGTCGTTGACTTCGGTGCCAATGAGCCACCCGATCGAGTAGGCGGCGCAGACGATGGCGGCCACGATGATGCCCGCCGTGACCGTGACGGTGAGCAGTGTCCCCGTGGCGATGGCGGCCACCGCCAGGGCGATGATCTCACTGATCTTCATTCGGCCCACCCCTTCGTCCACTCCCCGGTGGGGTAGGTCCTGGCTGTCGTGTACGGCTCCCCGTTCTTACGGGCCAACCGATACCTGACGTGAAGCTTGGGCTTGTGCTTGTCGTCACCGGCCCGCCACGACATCGGCTGGTGCAGCACGAGCTGTTCGATGAACGCCCGCCCGTCGTGGAGCTTGGTTGGCCGAACCGTGATCTTCGAGCCGACTTCGACGCCAGCTTCGGCGGCCAGGTGCTCTTTGTGGGCTCGACGTGCTGCCTTCAGGCCGGCAACGGTTTCGTGCGCTCGGTCTCGGGCAGCCTGCAGGGCTTCGAGTGTGTCCATTGTGGTTGGGTCCTTCCTTCAGAAGAGGCTGTCGGCCACGTAGCCCGCCTCTTTGCAGTTGGCGCACCGCTCCCCCTGCTCGGTCTTCTTGAGACGCTTCGAGCAGACAGCGCAGATACGTTTCGGGTTGGCGGGTGCAGGGTTGGTTGGCCCGGTGAAGCGGCGGAGACAGCGGGGGCAGGTCGGCACCCCGGAGTCCCGCCACGCCAGCTGGAATGGCCCGGTGGTGTCGACCGGTCGTTGACCGCACGACGGGCACTTGTGCCGCAACCACTCGGGCAGGTCGCTCATGCTGGGGGGTTGATGTCATCGATGGTCCACTCTGGCTCCGGTGGTGGACCATCGGAGTAGGGGTAGTCCTCGGCCAAGATCACGTATCCCGCCCCGGGATCCTGAAGCCAGAGCCAGGTGTCTCGAACCCATCGGGCATCGGCCAGCGCATGGTGCTCCGTTGTGGTCTGCTCCGGTAGCTGGGGGTTGCCTCGTTCGACAGCGAGTTGCTTGAGGTCCATGCAGAACATGGGCCAGCCCTTTGGGAGGTCGATCATGCGACCGAAGAGTTGACACAGGAGCACCCAGTCGTAGTCGGCGTAGTAAGCCCACCACTCAGGGTTCGGTCCGGCGAACTCGATTAGGTCGGCGGCCACTTCATGGACAGGCTTGCACGCCTCCGGCCCCGTGAGGTGGGGGACGACGTTGGCGGCTACCCAATCGTTCACGTCGAGCTGATCGGCTGGGAAGACCTCGGTGTAGTATTCGGCTCCGTCTTCTCGGACCACGCCGATCGACAGCGGGATGATGAGCACCCCGTCCTCGACAAACTCGGTGTCCAGGAACAGCTTCATCGGTCCTCCCCTGAGTGCTGCATCATTGGCGTTGGCCTTGGATAGATGGCCCCGGACGCTAGGCCCAGCGGCACCCGGCATGTTGCCTCGGATGCCGTGCCAGGTCACCCAGTCGGTCCCTTCGTCCTCGGGCTCGAAAGTGAGTTGTCGGGTCCACCCAACGAACCAGTACGTGCCGTGGCCGGGGTAACGTGCCGCCCAAGCGTCGAGCACATCGGGGTCGTCGGAGTGCTCCCACTCCCACGGGATCGAGTCATGCATCATTGGCGTTCTGCATCATCCGTAGTCCCCTCGAGCGAGCATGGTGAGCACGTCTTCCCGCTGGTGGTCGGGCACCTTGTTGGTCCCGCCGTCGTCGAAGCGCTTGCCGCACATCGAGCAGAGCAGTTGCTCCCCGAGCTCGACCGAGGCGATCCGGTGGCCCGAGTAGCCGCCCCCTTCACAGTCGATGAGGATGGGCGCCGGTTTGGCGTCGGGTCGGGGTGCCATCTCGACGGTGCCGTTGATCAGGTGCCCGTCGTGGGTGCCGTTGGGGTCGCTGTGCCACACCTCAGCGTCGTGGGTGTCGGCCACCTTGATGAACCGTCCGAGGTGGCTCATGGTTGCCTGGGCAGGTCGAAGGCGGCGGCGTTGTAGATCCAGAGCTCCCGGTCACCGTTGGGGTCTTCGGCCCAGTAGCCCAAGGCGGCGGCGTTGTTGGTGTAGGGCACTGGGGGCACCCACCGCACCGGTCCGAGGCTGAGCCCGTTGGACCGTATGAGCTCGTCGGGGTACTCGAGCGGTTCCCGGGTCACTTGCCCCACCCACCTTCGTACAGGAGCTCGAAGGCGAGCTTGGCGGGAGTGAGGGCGTACCAGTCGCCCACGTCGGGGCGGAGCCGGCGCTTGACGACAACGAGCCCCATGGCGGTTTGGGCGGCCCGCATCTCGTCTTCGAGCTGATCGACGTAGGCGGCCGGCTCGAAGGTCTTGCGGTTCTTCACTTCGATCGTGAGCCCTGGCACCCCGGTGATGTCACCTCGGTCGTCGGGTCCGCCCGACAGCCGGCGTTCGGCGTGGGGGAAGCCGTGGCGGTTGAGCCAGTTGACCACGTCGTTCTCTGCTCGGGCGCCTTTGCGCCGGCTGTCGGCCCCCATGTCAGATCTTCCGAGGCGCGTAGTCGGCGTTGGCTTCGGGGTCTTCACCGACGGGCACCGGGGGCGGGCCCGGCTTGACCTTCGGCTCGGGGAAGACTTCGTCGACCATGTCCTTGAGCTCGTCTTCGGTGGGCATCGGCTCGCCGCTCGCCTGCAGATCACGAAGGCGCTGGGTCAGCTGACAGGCAACACAGCCGCACCCGGGGGTGGGTGCGCCCGGATCGTCGTCACCGTCGAGCACGGGATCGGGCTGGGTGAAGACGACCTCGAAGAGCTTGTCAAGCGTGGCCGTCTTGTCGATCGTGGTCAGCCGCTCGAGTCGCAGATCGGATTCGGCGGCCTTGACCGCAGCACCCCAGAGGGCGAGTGCGTACTGCTCGTCGCTTCGGGCGTTGGTGAACTTGGTCCACTCGTCGAGGGTGAAGTGGAGGTGGCGGGTGCCTTCCCGGATCTCACCGTCGGGGTCATCGTGGGTGCGGTAGCGGTCGCTCTCGACGATCACGAAGATGTCGTCGATCGGCTTGGGGGTGACGCTGCAGGTGCAGGAGCCGGGCTGGAGCGGCACGACCGCCCGGCCGTCGTCCCACTCGTCGAGTGAGTAGACGAGCGCCGGGCCTTCGGGGTGCTTCGAGTCCCGGATCTCGACGACTCGGCCGTCACATCGGAGCAGGAAGCACTGGCCTCCTGCTGAGGGGCTAATCCATTCGGTCATTGGTTCTCTTTCTTGGTTGCGGGTGGTGGGCGGTCTGAGAGCAGGCCGGCAGTGATCATGACTCCGACCAGGGCCCATCCGATGACGAGATCCCATCCGTTCGGGGCCACGGACAGGGTTCGCCCGAGCCAGATGCAGAAGGCGGCCACGAAGAGCTCCCGTCGGGTCGGCATCATGCGCCGGCCCATTCGGTGAGCTGGTCGGCAATGTAGGTTCGTGAGTCGTCCTCGATGGCAGCGAAGACCATGATCTCTCGCAGCTTCTCGAGGTTGGCGGGGGTGACGATCAGGTCGAGGTGGGAGAGGGCGCCCCGCATCATTCCGTTGCGGAATCCGGAGCCGTAGGCGTTGGTGTCGTTGGCTAGTGAGGCTTCGTGGAGTAGGAGGACGGCGGGGTGCGTCTTGGCGACGGCGGGCATGGCGGGGGTTCCTTCGGTTGGGTTCAGGTTGTGGTCGTTGCAGCTCGAGTCCGGGCGGCCTGGATCTCTGTGTCGTCGGCGAACCAGGAGGCCAAGGTCACGTCGGACACGTAGCGGTCGGTGAGGGTGCGAACCTCGCTGGCCAGGATCCGCCAGCTCGTGCCCGGGTTGCGGAGCACGTAACCCCGAACCCCGTCGTACCCGTGGGCCCTGAGACCGATGTCGAGTAGCTGGTGGAGGCTGGTGCCGCTCATGACGATGAACCTATCTCGGTGCGAAGAAACTTGTCAAGAAACTTCGCACCGTGACGGCTTGACCTGGGGAAGTAGGCTCAACCCATGCGCTGGCACCAGGTCGTGATCTCCACCGCAACCGCCGTCACCATCCCCGTGGTGCTCATCGGATCGAACTTCCCCTTTCACCTGTGGCTGCTTCAGGGCACCGTCGCTACGGTGACCGCAGTGCTCGTTGCCGCCGCCTGTCTCAGCCACGCCATCTTCCCGAACCAGCCCCAACTGCTCGTCCTCGCCGCTGGCCTCGCCACCACCCTGTGGGGCCTCCGAGCCATCGATCTCCTGATCCAATCCGTTGACAACAGGCAGGCTTGGTCGACACTCGCTGCCACCGTGCTGATCCTTGTGCTCACGGCCGCCAGCTACGCCATGGCAGCTCTCCAGCACGATGGTTGACGCCAGTACCATCACCCAGGTGGGTAGCGCCACAGCCGCAGCAGGAGCCGCTGCCGTCGTTGTCGGGTGGTACGCCAAACTGGCCAAGACCGGCGAAGCGACCTGGACTGAACGGGTGACCGCCCTCCGGGCCGACTTCGACGCCGACCGGGCCCGCTACCAGAAAGAGCGGACCACCATCCTCAACCGGTTGAACACCTGCCGGGCCGAGTCCGATGAGCTACGGGCCCACGTGATCTCACTCGAGGGAGAAGTGGCCGAGCTCCGGGCCGACATCGCTGAGCTCAAACGAGCCCAGTAGCGTCGAGCTCATGGAACGCATGCCGTCCTCGAAGTGGTGGGCCTCCACCGCTGTCTCGACCATCACCCTGATCCTGGTCATGATCCAGGCCAGCCAAGACCAGGGGGTCGAGCTCCCCCAGTGGCTCGTGCTCGGTGGTGCCGTCCTCGGTCCCATCGTCACCTGGACCAAGCGGGAGAACCGCCCCTCGGCCTCCGCTCGAGAAGCCCTGCTCTAGGCCCCGAAGTCGGTGAAGTAGGTGACGTGGCCGTGGTGCCAGTCGTTGTCGGTCCACGTCCACGGGTTCGTGTTGGTGATCAGCGCAGCGTCGGCGTGGTCCCGCCCATAGATGTACTGGCCGGTCGGGTCGATGAAAGCCATGGCGGTAGCGGTGGCAGCCAAGTTGTCGTCGAGCAACCGGAGCTCGCCCACGCCCGTGTCATAGAAGCCAGCCGCAATCGGGTAGGCGGCCGGCAGGGGAACCTGGTAGGTGCCCGAACCCCCCGAAGCTGACGAGCCGAACCGGAGCGCCCACCACAGGTTGACCAGGTTGCCGTTGAGCTGAACTTTCGACCACTGCACCGGTGAGCCACCGAGCGTCGGGTTGGTTGTGCTCGCCTCGAGCGTCGGCACCCACGTGTCGTCCTCATCACCGAGCTGCTGAAGTGCGGCCGCACTTAGAAGCTGGCCGGCAACGAACTGGGGGACTGGCATGGTTGGCTCCTACTGACGGCCGAGAGCCTGCCACTGGCTGAGCGACAGAGCGGTGTTGGATCGATCGTAGAAGACGATGCCGACCGAGCCGTCATAGTCGTTGCCCGAGTGCGTGATGTTCCCCGGAGTGATCGCCCCCGTTGTCGTCTGCAGGGCGGTGTCGGTGCCTTCGCCGATCGTGACCGAACCGCAGTTGGTCAGCACGTTGTTGGTGAAGCTCACGTTGTCGGTCCAGATGTTCGACTGGCCCGGGGTCGGCAGGTCTGCCGGGATCGCTGTCGTGTCGAGAATCCAGTAGCGGGGCCCGGCTGAGTAGGCGTAGTTGAGCGAGCCCGTCGGGTCGAGCCAGTCGCCCGACCGATTCGAGATGCGCACCATGAGCGCCCAGTTGCAGTTGACCAAGGTGTTGCCGTCGACATCGACGTTGGTCGACTCGGCCACCACGATGGCAGCCGAGCGGAAGTCGGCCCCGTTGGCCGGTCCGAACCCGTCGGAATTCTCGATCGTGTTGGCCCCGATCGTCACCCCGTTGCAGCCCTCGATGGCCACACCGAAGTTCGGGTGGTCGACCAGGGTGTTCTGCTCCACCAGCACGTCCTGGCAGTCGAGGTCGCACCAGATGCCCCGGGGGGTGATCCCACCGCCACCGTTGCGGTCGGTCGCCTCGAAGGTGTTGGTCGAGATGACCATCTGGGCCTTGGTCCGGTCGACCGGGGTCTGGCTGGTCCGGCCGATGTCGGCGTTGACCCACGTCACCTTGATCTGGGCCCCGTTGGAGGCGGCGCCCGTGGCCGGGTTGAGGGCATTCCAGTAGAGCAGGTTGCCGTAGACGAGCCCGCCGACGATGCGGTCACCTTCGATCCCGGTGACGGTGTGGCCGTGGATCTCGTTGTCGTAGACGGTGCAGTTGGAGCCCATCTTGATGGCGTTGGAGCTGTTCTCCTCGAAGTCGATCCCCGAGATGAACCACCCATCGACGTCGGTGTAGATGTACTGCCCGTTGACGTAGTCGGAGATGTCGCAGGCGATCGCCCCGAAGAACTGGTTGGTGGTGCCGTTGCCGTAGTTGCGGATGATCGGCTTGACGGTGGCGGCTGGGTCACCGGAGACCGTGACGTCGTCGCTGGTCGACGTGGCCGGAATGAAACACCGGCTCAGCCCCGTGCCTTCGAGAATGCACCCTTCGGCCAGGCGCACGTGCATGTCGGTCTTGAGCTCAACCTCATCGGCGGTTGTGTGGGTACCCGCCTGGATCTGGAAGTGGTCCCCGATCGAGCCGGCTTCGATGATCGTCTTGATGTTCTGGGCGGTCGTGATCAGCGTCGGCGAGGTGAGGGCGGGGACGGTGGGCTCTGAACCGGTCGGTGGCGTGGCGGCCGAAGTCTCGATGCCGATCGTGACTGCGTAGGTGTCTTCGGACTCGTCGAAGGTGAATGCTCCAGCGTCGAAGCTGGTGGCGGTGCCCCGGATCGCAGCGACACCCAGACTGGCCGAGTCGCCGGCGCCACCCCCCGAAGAGATCTCGTCCTGGTGGTGCGTCCAGCCGGCCGGGTAGGCGGCCACGGCTGCACCGTCGGGCAGGGCGGCGGCGTAGGCCACGGCCAGGGTGGCCACGTTGCCGAACCCTGTGGTCACCGACGGCGGGTCGGCGGTCGTGTCGGTGTCGGTGTCGCCTGTGCCGATCACCACATCCCCGCCGTCTTCGACCGAGATCACGTAGGCAACCCCGGTGGCGTCGGCGTCGAGCGTCCAGGTGGCTGAGCCGGCAGCGTCGGCCCCGGTGACCGTGGTCTTCTCGAAGAACTCGATGGTGCCCGTCGACCCGAAGTTGGCTTTCGACCCAGCGATCGTCGTCCACCCTGCAGGGGGAGTAAACGTCCGGTTGACTGACGAATTGGCCACCAGGGCGGCCACCATGACGTCGTCGGTCTCGACGTTGGTGGGGTAGTTGACGAGCCACGAGTTAGTGAGCGGATCGAAGGCGGTGCCGACCCCATCCCGCACGGTGGCCGCCAATGGTGCTGCCGGTGGGAGTGACGGGCCTGCCGGCAGTGGCACCACCGTGCGGTTGGCGTGGCCGAGCCCCAGCCTAAATGGGTGGGCGGGGCTGACGGTGGCACCGGTGGCGTGCGACTTGGCGACCCCGTTGAGTGAGCGGGTGCACCCGGTGAGGCTGACGGTGCCCGACAGGCTGGCACTGGTCGCCTCGACAAGCTCCCCGTCGATGAGCACCAGCATCGGGTAGTCGCCCGAGTCAACCGACCATTCGGTGCCGGCGTCGATGGGGATCACGGTGGCGGTCGCTGTGATCGGCTGGTCGGTGAGGGCGGAACCGTCGAGCCGTTGGGAGCCGAGCTGGGTGCTCATGAGAGCTCGCCGATCTGGTAGAGGCCAGCAGGTGAACCGGTGAGCTCCGGTGTCCAGAGCGTCGGTTCCATGTTCTCGACGGCGGCCTGCAAGATCATGTCGATGACGACGTCGGGGTGCTGTTGGGGCAGGTTGATCAGCTGAAAGCGGTCACCAAGCTCGAGGCCAAGCCAGTCGTCGATCTGGTCGGTGGCGATGTGCAGGGGGATCGACACGATCGGGTAGCGAAGGCCCTTCCAGGTGCCCAGGTGGAGGCGCCAGCCGGCTTGCTGCACGTTCTGGGAGTTGACGGCGTCGAGCAGGCCGGGTTGGGCTGCCGAGATGTTCGGCTGGACGAGCACCCCGCCGACGGTGGCGAGCGTGTATTCCTCCCGGTAGCGGCCCCGGGCGTCGATCGAAGCCTGGTCGAGTAGCCGGGCCACGGCCCCGAAGGTGGCAGAGACGGTGACGTCGTTGCGGGTCTGCTGATCGTCTTTGCGGGGCTCGAGGGGGTGGGTGATGTCCCCCTTGTTGTCGGCGGCGGCGTCGAGGGTGAGCCGCACGATCTGGTTCTCGATGGTCTGGCGGGTGCGGTAGACGAGCCCGAGCCCACCCCGGCGTTCGATGATCACACCGAGGTCGACGGCGGCGCACTGGTTCAGGAGCTCGAGCAGGGTCAACTGCTCCTGGGGTCCCATCGCCTGGGAGAGGGCCAGGTCCCCCCGGTTGTCGATGTGGGCCGACTGGTCACCGACGATCTCGACTTCGATGCCCTCTTCGGCGCAGAGCCGCCAGAAGCGGTGAGCGGCCGACTCCCCAACCCAGGCCGTGTCGGCCCCCGACAGCCAGCCCACCGACAGGGTGCCGTCGGTGATGACAATGTGGCCGAAGCTGTAGCCGTCGTCTGGTCCGGTGACGGTCGTGTTGATCGAGGCGACCCGACCGAGGGTCGCTGTCGTGACGGTGGCCCCGCCCCCGAAGTTGTTGCCCCCGTCGATGGGGAGGATCGACCACACCCAGGCGATGTCATCGCCCGACTGGCGTGCCTCGAGGCGGGCCAGGTTCCACCCGTCGAAGAACGTGGGCGTCACCCCGGCCACCGCATTGATGACGCTGGCCCCCGACTGGTCGTATGCGGTGATGAGCACGTTGGTGTCGTTGAGCTCGAAGTGCCATTCGGCGATGTCGCCGGCCGAGTGCACCGTGATCAGCTTGGTGAAGACCGGGTTCACTTCGGGGGTCGGCATCTTGAACACGAAGTCGACGGCCCAGTGGTCGTCGTTGCCTTGGATGGCGTTGCCCCGGAAGGTGCCCACCTCGTCGGAGGCCACGAGCGGCAGGGGGGCGGACGGGATCAGGGTCGACTCGGCTCCGAGCTCCATCCCCCCGGCGAGCATGGCCCCGTGGGTGGAGAGCCCGGGTCCGATGCGGGCGGCGCCGGCCGGATCTTCGCAGGGCCAGTAGGCCAACACCCAATCAGAGAACCGCTCAGAGGTCACATGGCGCCACAGGGGCGATCGGAGCGGGTCGGCGCCCTGTCCGAGCCTACGCAGGATCCCGTTCGCCATGAGGGCCACACGGGCTTCTGACGGCCTTATGGTGGGGTCCTCACCATGGGGGTCTTCGGAACCCCGGCCCTCATGGTGAGTCCAGAGCCACTCGGCCACGTCTTCGGCCTCGGTGTTCGACAGGGCCCGCTCGAAGATGACGAGCTCCGACAGGGGCGACTCGGCATTGCCGAAGTTGGAGTAGGCCCGGGAGAACATCCGCCCGAAGGTCTCGTGGTCGATGACACCCACCCCAGTGATCGAGTTGGTACCACCCCAGCCCTCGCCCCGCAGCCACGCATCGATCACGCCAGCGTTGATCCGGGCCACGAAGGCGTAGCGCTCACCGTCAGCCAGCACGTCGGCAGCGCCGGCCGGGTTGGTCCCCGTGACAGCGTCAGCACCACCAACCTGCAGGCGTGGCCGGGCCACGGCGGCCGCAGCCGAATGGACCGACACCCCATCGGAGTTGGCGCCCTCGAAAGACAGCAACCGCTGGCTCGAAGCGCTCGTGTCCGATGAAGCCCAATGCCCCACCATGACGATCGTCAGCTCGCCCTCCGTTGCCGTGATGTGGTCCGGGGTGTAGGGCAGATCTACGTAGTCGGCGGTCCCGTCCGGCTCGATCGAGTTGGGGGAGTCGAGGACAATCGTCGGATCGTTGGCGTCCGCCCCCGAAGTCGAGCCCAGCGTGGCCGGTGCGGTCGGGTCCTGCCGGTTGGGGATCTCCTGATCGGCCACATCGGTCAGGTCCTCCGCAGACCACCAGTGCACAAGCCCGTCTTCGGTCGGCAGGCCACGGCCCCAGATCTCGTGCACGAGCTCGTCAGGTTCAGATCGAAACTGGTTGTCGCCGTAGGGCCAGAAGGGAACGATCTCGTCGACCGAGCCCACGAACCGGGTGCGCCAATTCGAGATCTCCGCATCGCCGAACACCGTCCACGTCTTGCCCGTCGAATCCTGAAACGAGCGGGTGTCGACCGGCTGATCAGTGAAGACCGGGTTGGCCACCAGCGTCCCGTTGATCGCATCCCGCATCTGGAACTCGAGCACCCGCCCACCGAAAGCACCCGAAGCGGTAGCGATCGCCCCGATCAACAGGTCGGTGTCGCCCTGGTAGACCGAGGTCACCCCCGAACCGTTCCAAGTGTCGACCACATCCCACGTGGTCACGTCCGAGTCGGGCACCTCGACGTCGGAGCGGTAGACGGTGGCCACGTGGTTGCCGGTCCCGTCGTCGACATCGAGCGTGAAAGCCAACCAGATAGGACGCACCGCTGCAATGAGCTGCTTCGACGGGTTGAACCGGTTCCCCGCCTGGGTGCCATCGGTCGCCCACTCGACGGCCGGCCAGCCCCCACCGAACAGCATGAAGTTCCACTCACGGGTGTCGGTGGCGGCCGCCCACTTCGACACGAGCCGCTGGAAACTCGAGATCCCCCGGCTCATCCCCGACCACGTCACCCCCTGAGACCACCGATCGGGCTCGACACGGATCCGCAGATCCAAATCGGTCACATCGAAATCGGGGTGGTCGGGTGTGGCGCAGTGGTTGGCCGAGCGGGTGCCAGGCAGCACCAGGGCCGGGGTGCCGGCCCGCACCGACAGGCGCAACTGCATGCCCTGGTCGACGTCGGGCCACCATGGCGAATTGGCGTTGTCGGGAGTGAGGGCCCCGTCCTGGTTGTCCAGGATGAGGGCGAAGCTCGACGGCTCTGTCTCGCTCGCCTCATCCTGGCGGCCCCGCATCGGGCCGACCTGTTGCGCCAGGAACCGGGCCGACACATCGACCCAGCCCCCGTCAAGCCAGAGCTCCACCTTCTGGTCGAGGGTGGCCCCCGGGAACTCGGGGGGCGGGGCGGTCTCAACCACCGGTGAGCCGGCGCCCACCTTGACCCCGGCCCGGAGCAGGGTCCCCGACACAGCCACCGAACCGGTGAGGGTCCGGGCCCCCGGGTGAACAGAGGCCCGGACCAGCTGCAGCGACTCCGGTGCCTTCAGGGCCAGTGTGAAGACGTGGGTCCGCTCGCTGGAGCCAAGGGTAAACGCAGCCGGGTCGAGGGTGGCGGTATCAACCTGGCGGTCAGCTGAGTAGACGCTCGCCCCACCACCGCCCCCGTTGCTCGAGGCGGAGTTGGTCAGGTTCCCGAAGTCGGTCGGTGCGGCACTGGCCGTCTCGTTGTCGCCCCGTGCGGCACCGAGTGCGATCCAGGTCGTGTCGTCCGGTGAACCCCACACCGTGGTATTGGATGGCGGGTCGGGGCTCGCTGTCTCCGCCCACGAGTTGCCATCGATGTCGAAGTCGGTGCCGGCCACCAGGCCACCGGTGTGCCCCGAGTAGCGCCGGATCTCGAAGGCGCCCGCCTGACTGGCCGAGCTCGTGACCGTGAACGTGCTGCCGGCCCGGCCACCGTCACCGCTACCGCTGGCGATCCGCCCCCACACCTCATGGGTGCCCGGTGCACCCGAAGCGCTGTTACCCAACCGGACCCAATCGGCGTGCAGCGTGATCGTGTTATCGGCGTTCCACCCGCCGTTGAATATCAGCAGGTCCTTGTCGTCGATCGTGGCCGGCCATGAGACCGTATGAACCGTGCCCGGGGTGTCAGTCGACGACGCTGTTGTCTCCTGGTAACCGTGGAAAGTCACGAGCTCAAGCAGTCACGTCGTCGATGTAGGCCGCCCCGTCGGAGGGCACAACGATCGTGAAAGCCGAACCGTTCGGAGTCACCCCAGTGGCCAACGCCTGCACCCACATCACCTCATCCGAAGTCAGGTCGATGGCGGCCGCTGCCACCACCTCGAGCCCAGGGGTGACCGCTGGGGCCACCAGCGAACCGAAGGCCAGATTGGCGTAGTCGATCTCCACCTCATCGGTCGTGTCGTTCTCGGTGATCGTGGCCGTGCCCAGGGCCGTCCGGGAGTAGTTCGACACCTCGGCCGTGGTCAGCTCGTCGACCAGGTCGGCATCGGTATTCCAGTCCCGGGCGGTCGCATCCGACGGCACCGTGATCAGCAGAGCCATCGTCAGATTGTCGGCGTCGAAGGTGGCGTCAGCCAGTCGCAGCTTGCCTCGATTGGTCCACGTGCTCATGCTTCCAGCGCTCCCACTGTCTTAACTCCACCCTTGACACGAACCTGTCGGCGAAGCCAGCGAATCAGATCACGATCGCCGGCCCCAAGCAAGAATTCAACCGTGGCGTTCGGGGCGGTCGCTCCCGCACCACCGCCCAGGGCCCGCATCTGGTCCCGGGTGAAGACACCCTCACCGGAGCGCAGAATGGCCGGCCCCTCACTGGCCCCGCCGACCGCCTGAAAGATCCCACCGGTGTGCATGCGGGGGATGTTGAACGAGCGGCCGCCAACCCCCGGGATCCAGTCGGGCACCGAGAAGCCGAAGCCACCCACCGTCGAATTCCATAGGTCACGGATCCCGGTGAACGCCGTAGTGAACGGGGCCGTAATGGTCTCGGCAATTCCGGACAGGGCCGAGCCCACCCGGCCCGGCAGACCAGCGAAGAACTCCACCACCGAATCGATCGCATCCGACACCCAGGACACGACCGCATCGAACACCTCGACATGCTTGGTCAAGATCCAGTCGATGAATTCAGCGATTCGGTCGGGCACCCCAGCGAAGAATTCGACCACCGCCGTCAAGGCTTCGGCCACGAACTCGATGATGGCGGTCATGATCTCGACGTACTTGGTCAGGTACCAGACGATGAACTCCACCACCCGCTCCGGGATCGAAGCGAAGAAGGCCACGATGGCCTCGAAGGCAGCACCCACAGCCTCGACGATGGCGTTCCAAATCGCCACCACTTTCTCCCACACCCACGTGGCCGCCCCCACGATGAAAGCGCTCACCTTGTCCCAGTTGGCGATGATAAGAGCCACCGCAGCGATCACGGCAGCAATGAGGATCCCGAGCGGGCCCAGGGAGATGATCCACGCCAGCGCCACCTTGGCCGCATGCAGGAGCGCCTGCACTCCGAGCACCACCCAACGGGCGATCTGGGTAGCGATCGAAGCCACCACCCGGGCGGTCGCCTTGACCGCTGCCGCAATCATCTGGGCGCCAGCCCGGACCACGGCCAAGCCGGCACGGCCCGCAGCGAGAGCCAATCGACCGAGTGCGGCCGCACCCCGCCCAGCGAACTGAGCCAGCCGAGCTCCACCCTTGCCAAGACCGACCAGCCCCTTGCCGAACAGGCGCATCGCCTTCAGGCCATGGCCGAGCCCGGTCACCAGCCGGCCCGTGATCGACAGCACCGGACCGAGGGCGGCCGCAACCACCCCCGCCTTGACGATCATCTCCTGCTGAGCCGGCGTCAGGTTGTTGAACGCCCCGATCAGCTGGTTGGCCACCCCGATCAGCTGCTGCTTGATGGGGATGAGGTTCTGGCCGAACACGGCGGCGGCGTTCTCCGCTTCGGCGGCAGCAATCCGCTCTTGGTTAGCCAGGCCATCCTGGGTGCGAGCGAAGTCACCGGCAGCGGCCCCCGCCCCCTCCATCATCAAGGCGTAGGTGGCAAGCGCCTTCTCCTGCTGGGTGAGCTCTTTCGATGACTCTTTGCCCGTGTCAGCCAGGGCCCGCTGTTCGACGGTGGCCGCATTGATCATCGGCACGAACCGCTGCAGCGCATCGAATTCGCCCCGGAAGGCAGCGGCCTGGGCGTCGAGCACCTGGGTGATGTCGGCGTTGTGGAATGAGGCGAAGTCGGACGCCAGCCCCGACATCGTCACCGACATGTCGGCCGCCACCCCCTCGCCGATGCCCATCTGGGTGAAGGCGTTACCGAAGGTGCCGGCAGCATCCAGGGCCGAGCGCCGGCTCAACCCGAAGGCGGTGGCCGACGTGGCCGCAAACGCCTCGACCGAAGCCGACGCATCCCCGAACACGGTCTGCACCTTCGACAGTGACTCGTTGGTGTCGGACGCCAGATCGGTGGCCTTGTTGGCAGCCAGCGCCAGGGGAACGGTCAGCCCGAGCGTGAGCTTGTCGCCCAGCCCCGACATGGCCTTGCCGCCCTTGGTGAGCGACTGGGAGAAGCCGGCCATGAACGACTTGCCGCTCTTCGTCCCCGCCTTCTCAGATGGCCCCTCGAGCCCGGACCCCATCTCTTTCGAGACGGCCGCACTGAACCCCCGCATCGAGGGGAGAAGCTGTACGTATGCGACACCGGCATCAGTCATCTGGGCTCGCCTCCTACGCTAGAACCTATGCGTTTCCTCCCCGCCCTGCTCATCATCATCGGGTGCTCAGCCACCCCCGAACCCCTCGGTGACCCAGCTGTCCTCGCCGACATCGAAGCAACCACCGACTGCACCGAGCTCCAATCCACCTTCGACACAGCGGCCGCCAACCACGAGCGCTCCGTAGAGGGCGGGGACGGGGCGGCGGTCACGTTGGCCTACATGCAAGCGGCCGACGCCCGCATGCTCGAGCTCGGCTGCTACTGAACCACCGCACGGGGACGGCCCTTCCAGACCTGCTCCCCTCGAGCGACCCGATCCAACATGGCCGCCACCTCTTCGGCCGGCCGGTCGGTCTGCCCGACGTGCTTCACGTTGGGTTCCTTCGCCAACGGTGACAACGGCTTCGGCCGATTCTTGTTCTTCTGGCCCTGCTTGGTCTGCTGCCACACCAACAGGCGCAGCTGATCCAAGACCATGTACAGCAGGTGGTCGGTCCGGCTGATCCCGTCGGCCCCGAAGTGCTGGGCCAGGTGGCTGGTCGGATCGTCGACCAGCCCCGAAACTAGGCTGCCGACCTGGCGGACTTGGAGCTTGTAGAGGTCTTGGCCTTGGCCTTCGAGGTCGACTGAGAGCGCCTGGCGGATCGGTTTGGAGCTGAGGGCTCCGAAGGCTCTTTTCCCAAGTCGCCCATCTGCTCGAGGCAGGTCCCTTCCCACTCCATGAGCAACTGGGCCAGCACCGCCGACGGGATTTCACGGAGCGCCTGAGCGGCGGCCTCGTCGCCACCGACGACATCGTCAAGCACCTCGAGCATCGACAGAAAGGCAGCGCCGGCCTCTTCGGCCGCTTCGGCTGCCTCTTGCTCGTCGTCGGGGGAACCGCCGATGGCGTTGGCCTGGCGGGACAGGTTGGTGGCCAGCGCCATCGACTCGGCCAGACGCACCGCATCGTCGGAGCTCATCATCCCCATGTGGGGCAGGTGATGCTCTTCGCCTTTCCAGGTGAACGGGTACGGCGGGTAGTCGACGCTTGCTTCTTCTACCGCCTTGTCGGCGTCAAAGCCGGCCACTAGCTGTAGCCCCAGGCCGGGTCGTTGCTGTACTTGTTCATCAGCACCCCGTTGGCGTCGGGGTAGCACCGCAGCGTCATCGGGTAGCCACGGGCGCCACCGGCCAGGTTCTCGACCGCACCCCGCTCGACGATCTCCCCGTTGCCGATCACCGACCGCTCGTACTTCGTGCCGTCGATGACGTCGAGGATCCACAGCGACGGATCAGCCACGACCGGCTTGACCGGCAGCTTCCAGATCCCGTCGGCCACGTTGGCGATCGTCGAGCCACGGTGGAAGGCGGCCAGCACGGTGCCCTTCGTCTCGATCAGCATGAACTCGAGGCTCAGTGTCGACTCGGTCGTGGCCGATCGCACCGTGGTCGAGCCCTGCCAGGCGACCACGTCGTCAGACGAATCGTCATAGTTCTCGTTGACCCCGTCGTCGGAGATGTAGCCCAGGTTGTCGAATGCGGCGTTGAGCGCAGCGAACGGATCCGAGTCGCTGGGCACCGCCGTCCCGAGAGGGGCCTTCCAGATGCCACCGGTGATGGCGATCCGAACCAGCGTTGCATTGAGGTCCGAGGTATCGGGGATGGACATGGATTCTCCTTCTACGGGGTGGGTGCGAAGTGGATCACGTCGTCAGCCCGAACTGTTAGCTCAGGACGGTACCACCCACGGGGTTGCCCGGTTGCGGTGTCGTCCGACTGGGAGGGGCCCAGGAACTCGTTGACCTGGTACACCTGATAGCCCAGATCGGTGCCCCCGGCCAGTTGCCAGATGCTCGCCCGAACCAGCGCCAGGATGGCCATGGCCCGTGGCCCGGTCTGAGCCCAGGCGAACACATCGAGGCGCACGAGCTCACGAACCGGGGGAAGCCCCGGACCCCCGATCCTTCGGATCTGAACGAACTCTTCGGGGCGGGGCTTCGGAATCTCCGAGACCACCGCCACCGTCCCGTCCACCGGATCCAGGTGGGCGATCACGTCTTCGACGACGTCTTGAAAGGGCACGGTCCGTCACCCCCGGCCCGCATCGACAGCCCGGCCGAGAGTGCCGTTGCGCTGCTCAACTCGCAGCGGCACCCCCGACACCATGGCCCGAGCTCGAGTGCGCCCTACCCGAACGTCGGTGATGATCTCCCAATCGGGAAGGAACCCGATATCGGAGACCACGGCGGCTTCGATCCGTCGGGCCTTCGCCTCGAGGATCCCCTGCACGGGGCCCGACTTGAGGATGGCCCGGTAGCCGGCCGGGTTGTGCTCGAATCGCTCGAATCCCATGGCTACCCCCTGAACACTCGCAGCTCGGCCCGCAGGTGATGGAAGCCGGTGCCGTCGTGCTTCGGTAGTGGTGGACCGTCCACCTCGAAGACCATTGTGCCAGACGGATGACCCGCCCATTCGAGTCGATCATCGGTGGTCAAGTCGTTGTCGTTGGTCAGCCACGTCCAGCCCTGCAGGTCGGCGTCTCGGCCATCGTCGCTGGCCTGCCGTCGATCGCTGGTTGTCCTGGCCACCAGCCGACCCGTGACCGACGTCCTGGCACCCCCGTCGTAATCGAGCGTTCGATCGTTGTAGGCGTCGGAACCAACCACGGGCCGCACCCGGGTCACCGTGTGAACCAGAAGCGCCGTCGGCAGGCTCACCGGATCACCAGCTCAGTTGTGCCGGCGTCCCGCAGCCACCCCCAACGCTTGAGCATGTTACGGTCGCCCGCCGTGATCCGGACCCCGACACCCATAGCCCCGGTGCCCTGCTGGGCCTGCCAGGCGTAGTCGCCCGAACCGATCGACTCCGACACGAGATCGGAAATGGCCGGCGCCGTCAGCGTCCGGTTGACCATGGCGCACGCCAGCCCCTTGATCTCGGGTGGCGTAATCGCCGTGCCATGGCCGTAGGTCACGACGTAGGTGCCGGTGCCGGCCCAGTCGTGCTCGGCCCACACCGCTGGCAGGTTCACCACCCAGCCGATGTTGGGCTGAATCGTGATCTTGTCGAGCTGGTCCCAGGCGTAGGTGCCGATCGGTAGAGCGAAGTTGGCGGTCGGTGGGACCCCGATCGCTGTCACCGAGGCAACCGAGTTGACCGGGCGCTTCGGAAGGGTGATGACGTTGCCCACCGACCGGAGCGTGGCGGTCTCCGAGGCAACCAGATCCCACGCCTGATTGCACTCGGCCCGGAGCAACGCTGAAGCATCCTCGAGCAAAGCAGGAGCTCGGGCTCTCTGAGCGGCCGTGAGCGCACCCACCCGACCTTCGAGGTCGGCCACTGTCGCCAGCGGCCGCAGCCCTGCAGGAGGGTCCTCCTGCACATCGACGTATCCCCAATCGACCGAGTCGGGGGTGGACGTCGTCCACTTCCACAGCCACCGGCCAGCCTGACCGAGCGTGTGGATCACGATGTACTCGCCCACGCTGGGGTTGTTCGGGCTGTGCGAAGTCTCAACCCCGGCCGGGTCCGTGATGGCGAGACTCACCGTGCCCGGATCGAAGAGGGCGTCGTCCACGGTGATCGTGGTGCTGATCTCATAGTCGTCGCCGATGTCAGCCATGGTCCACTCGTTCCTTGGTCGTCGATGTCAGCTCGACCGCTGGCACCGCTTGACTGCTCCCACCGACCCTAGGCACCGCCTGGCTGTCGAGCACAGCCACACCCAGGAGCTCGGCCAGAATCGTCCCGACCGCATCGGTGGCCGTACCCGTGTCGGCCACCGTCAAGGGCACCCCGAGCGAGACCACAATGGCGTCGCTGGCCGCACCCGAATCAGCTGGGGCTCGCACCCAGTCGGCTGCCAACGTGACGTCGTCGCCAGCGTCTCCGCCGTCGCCCGGAGTCCGACCGTGATCGAACGCCGTGGCCACCGAATCGGTGGCCGTGCCGGCGTCGTTGACCGTGGCCACCTGGCCGAGCCCGACATCGACCGTGTCGCCAGCTGTGCCCGTGTCCGCTTCGGAACGTGCGTAGTCGACGACGGTGGTGGCCGTATCTACTTCGGTGCCGCCGTCGATGATGGTCCGGGCCAACTCCATGGCCGTTGTGACGGCGTCGGCTTCGGTGCCTCCGTCGTTGACCGTTTCGCTGAGATCGGCCTCACTCGACAGGTCCGTGACGATGGTGTCGCCAGCTGTACCCGAATCTGTCTCGGTGCGGGCGTAGTCGACGGCCGTGGTAGCCGTGTCCGCCTCGGTGCCCCCGTCAGCTTCGGTGCGGGCGTAGTCCATCGCCGTTGTGACGGCGTCGGCTTCGGTCCCCGTGTCCGCTTCGGTGGCGAGCAGCCCGAGCTCGGCAGAGACAGAGTCGGCAGCCGAGCCGCCGTCGGTCTCGGTTCGGGCGTACCCCATCGCCGTTGTGGCGGCGTCCGCTTCGGTACCGGCGTCGGCGATGGCCCGGACGTGCTCGAGCACCGTTGTGACGGCGTCGGCTTCGGTGCCCCCGTCAGCCTCGGTGACCGTGATCCCCAGCACCGTCGAAACGGCATCGTCGGCGGTGCCCGTGTCGGCCTCAGTCCGGCCGTGGCCGAGCTCGACGTTGACCGCATCGGCTTCGGTGCCACCGTCGCTGGTGGTCCGAGCGTGCCCCATCGCCGTTGTATCGGCGTCGGCCTCGGTGCCCCCGTCAGCTTCGGTGCGGGCGTAGTCCATCGCCGTTGTGTCGGCGTCGGCTTCGGTCCCCCCGTCGGCTGGCGTGACCGTGTGGTCGGTGCCACTGGCGGCAGGGTTGAGCCGAATGTAGACACCAACGGTGTGGTACTCCGTGCCGCCACTGGTCCACGAGTGATCGATCGGATCGTCGGTGGCGTCCGTCGTCTCCCACAGCTGAGAGGGATAGTCGTCGGCCGTGAGCTCGTGGACCCCGGCCTCCGAGTAGTCGCTCTCTTCGATCGTGCCCCACGCCGCGTCGGAGTGACCGGTGTCACCCTCCCCGTGCCAGAACACCAACTGATCGTCCGCTGGGGTGCCGGTGATGTTGATCGACACGTTGCCAGCGTCGAGAACATTGGCGTCGACCTGATTCTCTTGGGTCGTGTCGTCCAGGCCCGTGACCTCGCACACGGCCAGCGAGTACCAGTGGAAGTCACTGCCACCGTGGTCGGCGGTCACCGCCATCGACGATGGCGAGGCCCCGGCTTGGGCCTTGTAGACGACCGAGTCGTTACGCCATACCCCCTGGCCAGTGACATCGAGCTGCTCCGAGCCGGACACCTCCGACCAGGTGAGCGACCCGCCTGAGAACGACCACGACGGGGCCGAGTCGTCTTGATCCGCCGCTGTCATCACCGAGGCGTAGATCCAGGCGTTGGCCGTCGGGGTGAACGAACCCGAAGTGAGCGAGTCGGGGGTGTCCGTCCCCGACCCACCCCCGTCGAGCCAGGTGATGCCGACAGGCATCAGCCGCCCCCCTGCTGAGGGCCTGGCCCCGGAGTCTGGCCGGGGCGGTTCCCGTTGAACTCCCCCCGAGATCCAAGGAACCCACGTCGAGCGTTGGTGATGTGCATGCCCGCCGACTTCATTGACGGGTAGGGGCCGAGCTCCTGCACCACCGTACGCACCGGGGCTTGCCTCGAGGCAATCCGCTCGATGTACCAGCCGGGGTCGGGCTCGTCGGTTACCTCAACGATGTCCCAGTTGCCAGACGGATCGTTTGGATCGGGCGTGATGGTCCGAGTCATGGCCTGAAGCCCCTTTCAAGTGGGGATCAGGTGCCCTCGAAGTCGAGCGTCCAGGTGATCGTGAGCGTGTCGGTGGCAGTCTTGTTGAGGGCCGAACCGGTGACTGCCCGGGCGATCGTGTTGCCAGCGGCGCCGGCCACATTCGTCAAGGGGTTCTCGTTGGTGATCACCCACTCGTTGATGGCGGCGTTCGTGGCGGTACCGGCCGCCCATGCCGCCTCGAAGGTGATCCGTCGAGCGGCACCGTTCAGGGCCGACGTGGGGAAGCCGCCCTCGAATGCCGATTGCGATCCGGTGATGTAGGTGACGATGGCCGAACCGGCGCCGGTCTTGGCTACGGCCGTGGCGCCACCGGTCCCGAGCCGCATACCGGTTGGCGTGTCCGGGATCGAAATGTTGGCGAAGCGATCCATGATCGCCTGGTCGCCGTTCTGGGTGATCAGGTTGCGGAAGTCGACGCCCTGCACCACCCGGCCGTACTGGTCCCGGAGGACAGCCTGCCCGCTCCCGACGATCGTGAGCCCCGACTCCGAGATCTGGGCTCCCCGTCCAAGTCGTGCCGCTACGGCGTCTTGGGCCACGGCCAGCTCGCTCTCCATGTTCATGCCTCCTCTGTGGCCGGCTTCTTCCGGGCCGACGTGGTCTTCTTGGCGGCCTTCTTGGCCGTGGTCTTCTTCGCCGGCCGCTTCTTCGGGGCTGGCTTCTTCACCTTTGGTTCTACCACGGGCCCGCTGGTCTCGGGTCCGGCCTCGCTCACCATGGCCGGGTTGGGTACCTCGATGGCCCCGCCCTTGTGGAGCACATCGTTGACTGGTGGGGCCGATGCGAGAGGTACCCCGTAGCGCTCGGCCGCATGCATCACCGGCTCAGCCATGGGGCCCAGGTGCTCCATCTCCACCCACTCGGCCCGCTCCCGATGGTTGATGGTGCGGTCGGTGGTGGCCACAGCCTCTTCGAGATCTCCGACCAGGAAATCCAGCTCGGCCATCGTCGCAAGCTGACCGAGGTCATTCACATCGATGTCGTGCAGCTTCCAGGTCAGGTCGGCGTGCGGTTCGATCATGGCGTTCCACCGGAGCCAGTAGGCGGCCGCCCGTTGGGGCCCGGGTGGCAGCTGACCGATACCGGTATGGATGTTCAGGAAGCTGACCCACGGCCGAGTCAGGTCGGCCACGTGCGCCAACCCGACCACGGATCGGATCTGGTCGAGGGGCGGCCGGATCAAATGGACCTTGACCAGATCGTCACCGATCTCTTCGAGGAAGGGGGCAGCGATGAAGCACGAATCGCCGTCGTACTCGGTGGTCGAGTAGTCGGGGCATCGGCGGCCGTTGGGGCCCCAGCCGGTGAACACCTTCTCGTGGCCGCAGTTGAGCCCGGCGTTGGTGAGCAGGGTGGCGGTGTACTTGGTCCCAGATCGGCCGGGTGCGGTGACGACGTACTTCACGGGGTCTCCTCTGGTCGGGGTCCGAGTTGGGCGATCACGGCACCCCGCTGGGAGGCGTCGAGCCGGAAGCGGTTGGGGAACCGAGTACGGAAATCCTCGATCGACCACAGCGACTGGTGGCGCTCGGTAGGCACCGGGTGGTCCTCCTGCATCCAGGCCATTGGGGTGACGGCCAGCACCGATCCCCGGATGCGCCGGATCCAGTCGATGGCCGGTTCCTTGGGGACGTGCTCGATGGAGCTCACGGTCAGCACCAGGTCATAGGGCGCCAGCTGCTCTTCGGTCATGTCGAGGGCGTCCATCGAGAAGACGTTGTCGTAGATCCCCTCGAGCCGGTATTCGTCGATGTAGGGCTGCCAGAGCTCGACGGCATCGACTTCCTTGACCCCGCCGTACTCCCGGAGAAGCACCCCGTACTTGCCATGGCCGGGCCCGAAGTCGAGCACCTTCTTGGCGCCGATCTTGCGCACCAGCTGACAGATCAGCGGTGCGTTGTGCAGGTTCGAGGTTGGCATGGGCTCAGATTCCATTCTCTCGCCCCAGGAGAGCCCAGGTGAGCTCCCAGGGGGTGGCGGGCTATGTCCGGGTCCCGAATCCGCTCAGGCGCTCCTGAGGGCTCCTGGGGCCGCTGGTGATCAGGTGACGGCTTCTCGAATCTGCTGGTTGGCCACGGCCTGCTCGACGGCCTGGCACCACTTGGCCAGGTCCCGTTCAGCCAGGCGCCAGAGCTCGGCCGAGCGGCGCTTCGAGCGCTCCGACAGGATCGACCACCACGAGTCATCGACCGTCAAGGCCCGGATGGCGTCGGCCCACTCGCTCACCAGCACCGGATCGATGAACGTGCCGGCGTCACCCAGTTGCTCGACCAGGCCCGGCGTCGGAGAGGCGACCACCGGGATACCGGAGCACATGGCCTCCGAAGCCACCCGCCCCCATGACTCATAGCTCGAGGGGACCAAGAGCACCCGGGTCCGCCCGTAGACGTCGTCTCGCATCCGGTCGTGCGGCACGTGCGGCACCACCTCGACGTTGGGCAGATCCTCGAGCTCCTGCTGTTCTCCGTAGATCCCGGTCACGCCCAGAAATTCGACGTCGGGCAACATCTCGGCCACGGCCCGGAACAGCTCGCCGCCCTTGCTCAGGCCATCCCGGCCCGAGTCGACCCCGCCCCGCTTGCGCAGGTTGACCAACGTGACCTTCGACCCTGGTGTCGTGGCGTACTCAGCCGGCGATGCAACCGGGCGAGTGATCACGGTCGGCGGCTGGGAACGATCGGGCACCAGGGTGAAGAATTCCTTCAGCTCGTCGGCCATGTGGATCGAGTTGACCGCCACCAGATCCGTCCGACTCGAGGGCAGAAGAATCGCTTCCTTCGATGCCTCGAAGGTGTTGTGGTGCACCACCGCCACCGGCTTGTCGTTGAACTCCCCGAGCACCGTTGCTCGAGTCGTGTTGTCTAAGTGGGTGACGATGATGTCGGCGTCGGGCAGGAAGGTAAAGACGTCCTTGCGGGCGTCCACCACGGGGTAGATGTTGACCCCGTCGAGCGTGTAGGGGATCCCGGCCTGGGCCGAAAGAACCACGTCCACCTGGTGCCCCCGGAGCGCCAGAGCCCGGAGCATCGAATGGATGTGGGTCTCTGCGCCGGCACACCTGTGCGGGATGTACTGGTGGACCAGGCCGAGAACCCTCACGGATCAGCTGTAGGTGTACGAGCTGTTCTGGAGCACAGCCCACGGCCAACGAGTCGTCGACTCCGTTGGGGGATCGCCGGCCGTGTCCTGGCTCAGACGGCTGGCCGGGTTGGCCACCTCCCAAGCCAGGCGCAGCGTCATGCGCAGGGCGATCGAGTCCTGCTGCATGAGGTTCAGGACCACGTTGCCCGAATCGTCGGAGATGACACCCTCGGTGAACACCTTGAAACCGATGTCGGAGCGGACGCCGACGATGGCCTGAGACCAGTCGCCACCGATCAGGTGAGACTCGGTCGCATTCCAAGCGCCGTTCTTCAGGGGGCGAAGCGGCATGCCGTAGAGCCGGCTCATGTCGCCGTCGTCCTTGAGGCCCTGGTTGTAGATCGGCTGACCATCGCTCGCACGAAGGCGAGTCAGGCGCCAACCGAAACCGGGGCGGGAAACGAACCCGTCCATATCGAAACCGTCGTCGGCCAGGAGCTCGCCCATGTAGCTGATCTGGGCGGCCAGGTCACCGGCCGCAGCGTCACCGGGAAGGGTGCGGCCCTCCCAGGTGCGGTTGCCCGCAGCAACGGCCTTCTGGTAGATGGGTGGGCCCCAGCTGGTCGGCTTGTTGGTGCCGAACAGGCAGGCGGCGTCAACGAGTGCGCCGGCCGCTTCCACCAGTCGAGGACGCACCTGGGCCCAGATGGGGGTCTGAGCGTCGTCCAGGTAGTTCTCCGGGATCGGGATGATCACGGCCACTTCCTCGGCCGTCAAGGTCTTGTTCTTCCACTGCTGCCGGTCGGTCTGCTTGAGCCCGGTATCGCCGGACACGAAGTAAGCCATCGGAAGCACCGACAGAACCGGCATGCGCTGGGTGAGCGCCGGCATCGGGATTCGCTGGGTCTCCGGGATCATGCCCATGATCGCCGAAGCGGCGGGCATGAGCTGCCGGATCTGGGCCGACACGGGCTCGGGAACGAGCGGATCCGAGCCGGTGTGGCGTGCGATCGCAAGGTTGGTGGCCAAGGGTCAATTCTCCTGTTCGGGGCTAGCTAGCTGAGTTTCGACCGGCTGCCGAACGGATCCAGGAATCAACATCGTTCTGGCCGGTATCAGCCCCTCGCCCGCCCTGCTTGAGGTCGGTCCCAGGACCACCAGCCGAACCCACCACCTTGAGCAGATCGTCAGCGTCGGCCTCGATCTCGTCCTTCGTTGAGCCAGTGAGACGGCTCGCCAGCTCGGGAGGTAGTCCCTTCTCGGCGGCCACGCTGGCCCGCAGAAGACCGGTCTCGGCCGCTGCTTTCTCCTGCTCAGCCTTGGCCAGAGCCTCGGTGAGCCGTTCGTTTTCGGTCTTGTCCTTGTCCTTGATCCCCTCAAGCTCTTTGGCCGCACCGGCGTTCGCCTTGGCCTTGGCCTCGTTCTCCCGTGAGCGCTTCTTCCAATACTCGACCGTTTCGGTCTCGTTGGTGTCGGCCTTCTGGGTTGAGGTTGCTTGCTGGGTCGAGGTCTTCGTGTCCCCGGTGTCGCTCTTGTCGTCCGTTCCGGTCGACTGGCCGGTGCCCTTCGTGAGGGCGTCAGCCGTGAGATCGTCGGGTGCTGCTTCTGGCAATGCTCGCTCCGTTCCGGTTGCGAAGTGGTTCCCGTTCCGGTCACCACCTGTCTGGCAATGTAGCCCGGCCGACAACAGTCGGTCACCACCTGGTGCCTAAAGTGGGCACCGATGGCCGTCCACCAGCTCCCTCGTCGAGGCGTCACCGCCCCCCTTGGCGCCGTCGTCATGACCGAATTCTTCTTCGATCTCGCCGGCCACCAGACCAGCGAACCGAAGCCTGGCGGTCGGATCGAATGGACCTTCTACGCCGACCCCGAGCAAGAGGAGATCTTGTGGTCGGAGCACTTCGATGTGCTCCCGCCTATGGGGTGAACGGGAACTTCACCCCGGCTTGGCCCTCAAGCTCGAGGTAGTAGTTCCAGCGGTTGGGGAACATGTCCTCGAAGCTGAGCTCTTGCCGGGCCCCCTGGCTGTCTCGGTAGGTGGCGATGTAGCCGTGCTCGTGTTGGAACATGGCGAGCCGGTATGACTCGGCCCAGTCTTCGGTGCGGCTCGTGGCCCCGTACTCGGTGACCCCGAAGCTGTCGGCCAGCACGTCGTACTCTCGGGCACCGGTGTCGCCGCTGTAGCTCCGCCAGATCGCTTGCTGCAGGTGGCTGGCGTCGTCGGCCTGGGCGTCTTCCCAGGCCATCCCCGGAGCGTTCGACGTCGGCTTGCTCTTGTAGACCCCGAAGATGTGCGGGTCGTGCTCGGCCCTCCGGTTGATCTCGTTGGCCGCTATGTGGCCGTTCTCGTGCCACTGGGTCTGCTGGTGCACCTCCCCGTGGAAGTGGACCACACGCCCCATCCCAGCGTTGGCGGAGACACGCACCTGCTGGCCGTAGAGCAGGGCCGCTTGGGTCTCACTCACCGAGCCGCCCTGCACCGACATGATCATCGACGGGCCCTCGAGCCCTTCGACCCCGGTGGCCTCGAGCTCGGCCAGGATCGGATCGAGGCGGGTGCGCACGGCGGCGTCCATCCGCAGCTGATCGTCGATCCCTTCGGTGTGAGCCGGGTATTCGACGTAGACCAGCCGGCCCTGGGAGTCGACGTATCCGACCCCGGGCCCAGGGATGCCGTTGTTGCGGGCGATCGTTGGATCCCACGGCCCGTTGGTCACCTGCACCGGGGTCTCGCTGGCCCCGAGCGTCTTCGCCCAGTCGGGCCGTTGCACCCGTCGGCCCCGCTCGTCTCGATCGGCAGCCGAGAAGCCACCGAGCGACGGGTTGCGCCGGGCGCTGGCCGAGCTCGAGGTCAGCTGGTGGTCGCCGGCCCGGGCCAGGGTGGGCCCGTACTCGCCGTGCCCGTAGACCGTGATCTGCTCCCGGTAGGCGGCGCTCTGGGCACCGAGGTCGAGGGCGTCATCCCCGAAGCGGTCGGCCACGGCCTGGTGGGTGGCGTCAAGTAGCTCCTGGTTGATGATCCGACCAGGGTCTTCGGTCCCGATGATGGGGGCCACGCTGCAGTCGCACCCCGGGTGGATCGGCATGAGCTCGCCCACGTGGTAGCGCTGGGTGGTCGCCACCACGCACAGCCCGCACGACTCGTTGCCCGAGAGCACCCGTCGGTAGCCGACCACCCCTTCTTCGCCCGTCATCATCTCTCGGGCCGTGTTGGTCCGGGCCAGCTGCTGATCGGTGGCGGCCAGGTTCTTGGCCCGGCGCTCACCCCGCCTGAGCGCTTCGGGCATCGAGGCACCGTTGGCCAGCGCCGACCGGGCCTCGATCACGGGGCGCATGTACACCTCTTCGACCGAGGGCCCGTTGCGCAGGTCGCTGATCACCGAGCGCAGGTCGACGTCTTCGGGCTTCTTGAACGGCTTGTGCCCCAGGGCTTCGGTGATGGCCAACGTGATGTAGCCCGAAGTGGCGATGGCGGCGTCGTACTTGGCCGCCTCGATCAGCGGGGCGATCGAGCTCCCCCACCGGTTGGCTGCCTGATCGTCGACCCCGAGCATGGTCCCGGCCCAGGTGGCCCCGACCATCGAATTCAGGGTCGTGCCGGCCCGGGTCGACATCCGGCTGTAGGCGTTGACGAGCTCAACCGCTGGCATTGCTCAGGTTGGGGTCGGCCCCGTTCGCCCCCGCTCCGGGGGAGTTGCCTCCCTGGTTCCCGGGGGGCTCCCCTGAACCTGGGGCGGCTTCGGCGGCGGCCGCTGCCAGCTGGGCGGCTTCGGACACCGCCCGCAGCTGTTCGATGGCCCGCTCAACTTCCATGCGGTCGATCTGTTGTGGCGAGTAGCCCAGGTCTTCCATGAGCTGACGCCATGGCACCCCAACCGCCTGCTTCTTGACGGCGGCGTCGGCGCTCTTGGCCTCGTTGCGCCGTTCGGCGTCGACCCAGATCGTCTCGGCCTCCACTGGGGCTTCCTTGCCCAAGAGGTGGAAGGCGAGCGCCTGAACGGCCTCGAGCGCTTCGCCGAACCCGTCCTGTCGGGCTTCGGCCTTCGCTGTGGCACCGGTGTCGGCCGCCGTAAGAGCGTCACCGGAGATGTTGACCATGGAGCCGAGCAGGTAGTACGGCGGCGTCCTGGTGATCGATGCCAGTTGCTCGACGTCGGCCTTGGCTGCCCCGATGATGGGGGCCAGGTCGGCAGCAGCGAAGTCACCGAAGGTGGCATCGTCGGCCACGGTGTGCCAGAGCAGATCGGCGCCAGGGTCCCACGGCTGGATGTCGTTGCCGTCCTGGTCCTTGAACTGCACCCCGGTCGCCCACCGCTGGCGGAACGACTGGGCGGCCCCGATGACGAGCCGGTCGAGCACAACCTGATTGATTCGATCCTGAATCGAGGTGACGTCCTCGAATTCGCCGAACCCCTCCCGATCCTTGTCGAGGCGGTTCACGAACGGCACCACCGGCACCAGCGGCGCCGACGGGTTCTTGGCCACCCCCATGTCGCCCTCGTTCACATCGATGCTCCAGCGCATCGCCGACCAGAAACTCTCGTTGGAGATCAGGTCACCGTCACCGCTGGCCCGTCGTGGGCCGATGAAGTAGAAGACCCCATCGGGCAGGTAGACCACGGCCCGGTCTCGGTTGTCGAGCTCGTCCACCCACACCTTCAGGGCGGCCCGCACCTGGCGCCGGTCGACCGGGTCTGAGGCGTGGATCACCTGACGTGGATCCTCGCCGGTGAGCAGAACCCCGGAGCCGTTCTCCCGGCCCCCCTTGCGGGTGTCGGGTCCAACGATCACGTAGGAGCGGCGCATCACGAGCGCATCCCGAAGCACCGGCTTGATCCCGGCATCCATCCCATTGGCCTGCCAGATGCGTTGGGCCAGCTGATCGCTCTCGACCGAATTCATCCGGAAGCCGCCGACCGAGAGCCGGTCCATAACAGCGTCGACCACCAGTCCCACGAAGTTGGTCCGGGCCTGGCGCTGGAAGCGCTGGTAGGCGGCTCGAGCTCGCTGGTGGCCGACGGGCAACGGATGGGCACCCCGATCGTAGTTGTTGAGCTCGTCGGCGCTAGTCGCCTGGGCGCTCAGCTTCTTTCCCAGGCGGAGCAACCACCACTCGGGCGTGCCCGCCGTCTGGCTCGAAGCATCATCCAGGGGCACGACGTCACATCCTCCCGACCGTTCGGTCTCGTTCTTCGGGCAGCTTAGCCAGCTCGGCCAGTACCAACCGTCTGACCATTCGGGCCCCGATCATGCAAACGGCGGCGTCGACCTTGTGGGCCGAGTCCTTCGTCTCTTTGCCAATGCTGATCCCCCACTTGTTGGGCCGACGTCGGGCGTTGGCCACGTGACGCCCCAGTACCTCGTTGCCGTCCTGGGTGAAGCCGCCGTCTTCGATCTCCGCCTGGGTGAGCTCGCACGCCAACGTGAACGGGTAGGTCCGGGTGCGCATGTCCCAGGCGATCTTGTGCGGATCCTTGCCCCCGGCAGCGTCAACGATCAGGTCGCCGTCGGCGAACACGTCGGGCCATTCGACCTTCGTGAAGCTCTCCCAATGCTCGACGTCGGCGAAGAACCCCAGCACCGTGTACTGCCGCCTGGCCCACCGCACCACCCGGTCGACATCGATCACGTTGACAACGCTTTCGGTCGTGTGCTTCGGGTCGGGCTCCCAGGTGCCGATCGTGAACACGTGGCCATCGTCGATGGTGCACCCGACCAAGGCGGTGGCATCCCGGCTTCGTGAACCGTCGAAGAACATGGCGATGCGCTCGCCCTTCTCCACCGGCCGCTCGAGCGTGGCCAGCATCTGCCATTGCTCTTTGAGCACCCATGCGTCCTCGGCCGCCGTCGGCCGGTTGAGGTACTTGCGCTCCGAGTCGTCGGGCTTGCTCTTCGGGTCATAGATCCGACGCATGATCGACGTGACGTCTGGCTTCGATCCGGGCACCGGGCGGAGATGGCGGTGGTTCTCCGGGTCGGGCTCGTGGGGCTTCTTCCAGTCGCAGTCCCCATACAGGCGCTCGAGGTTGGTGCGCAGCGAATCGGGGTCGGCCATCTCGACGTCGGGGAAGGGCAGGATGGCGTCGTACAGCTGCCTGGTGTCGCCCTGCACCCGCCCCTCCTGCTCGAGGATCCAAGCGTTCCAATCGTGCTCGGCCACCGAGTCTCGGCCCGGCACCCAAGCGTTACAGGTGCCGAGCGAGCGGGCCCCCGACTTGGCCACGTTGTCGTCGAGGGTGCTCGACAGCTGGTCGCCCTGGTTGGTTGGCGTCCAGTGCTCGAGCTCGTCCTTGACGATGAACGTGGCTTCGGCGCCTTCGGCCGCTGTGACCGAGCTCGTGGTCACCTCGAGCGTGCGTTCTGGTGGTGCGTAGTAGACCGTCTTGCCGGGGTCGAGCTCGTAGAACTCGGTGACGTGCGAGCGCTTCGGGGCGAAGGCCCGGACGTAGCGCATGGTGTTCTGGGTTTGCGTCTCCGAGGTCGCCGTGATCTGCACCAACGGCATGTCGACCTGGCGGCCCTCGCAGCCACCAGGAGCGCCACGGCGGAACGTGGCCAGCCGCACCGGGGCCAGGAACTCGATGAGGGCGTGCACCCCGGCGAAGGGCGATTTCCCGGCCCCCTTCGGCTGGCGCCGTTCAGCCGAGTTGTAGATCCATTGGGCGTGATCGTCGAGGGCGTAGAACCAGAGCAGGAAGGTCAGTTGCCGCTGGGTGAACCTGAACGGCATTCGAGCTCGAGGCCCGTTGGGCTGGGTGAGCCCCTGCCACCCCTCGAGCATGTCGGGGAATCCCGACCAGCCTTCGGCCCAGGCAATGGCGTGCCACCCCAGCGTTCGGGGCGCTTCATCGTCGAGGATGTCCCACGGCCAGGGTGGGAGGGTGTCGAGCCGATCAGCCGGTGCGACGGCCTCGGGCAGTATCAATCCAGGTGACGCTGCCATCTTCCCCGTCCTCTACCGGCGCAATCTTGACGTTGGCCTTGGTCCGATCCGGGTGGGTGCCGAGCAGGTTGCCCATGGCCCGGGTGAGGGCGTTCATCGACGATCCAGCAAGAGGCATCGAGGCCCGGACCACCTCGAGCCGCTGGTTGATGTTGCCCTCCGCATCGGTGCTGGTCAGGAGCTCGGTCCCGACCACTCGAGGCTTGAGGTCTCGACTGAGCGATTCGGCCACCATGAAGGCATAGGCCCAGTCGCTCGGCTGGTAGTAGGCGATCTGGGCCGACTGGGCCAGCGATTCGTACCACTGCCTGGCCACGGGGTGCCAGCTGCTCTTGGCTCTGGGGATCTCGATTTCGGCCGGTCCGGTGATGACGTCGTCGGCGGGCTCGCTGCCGGCGTTTCGTCGGCGCTGGTGGTCGGGCTTCTTCTGAGCAGGCACGTACCCGAGAGTAGCGGCCCAAGAGCTCGAGACGGAAGGGGGGACGTATTCGAGGGTCGTTTGCCGCATCTGGTCCGACCGCTCCGGCCGATCGAACACCTGTTCTGCAACAGGTGTATACAGCCGCATCGAGTGCAACAGCCGTTGCAAAGATTTTCAACAAATGTTGCAGAAACCCCTTGACAATCTGCAACACATGTGGCATAATATAAGTAGAGAGAGAGGGAAGCAAGAAAGAAGCAAGAAGCTCCCTCGATCGAAGCAAGGCACTGGAGCCAAGA
>WLWG01000458.1_pt1 | contig 41605 bp, 65 predicted proteins | sample 6712871 | NCBI WGS metagenome assembly WLWG01 (sample SAMN12718693, study PRJNA515312) | sponge metagenome | isolation source: marine sponge | host: Mycale hentscheli | place: New Zealand: South Island, Marlborough, Capsize Point | collected 2003-05-01
TTGCATTTACAAATGCAACAACGATTGTTGCAACATTTACTCTATCAGTAGATGGTACTTATTATTTAAGAGCAGAAAACAATGATGGTTTAGCTGTAAGATCAACTAATGCATTATTAACTGTATCAGATGCACCTGCATGGACAACTGCTGCAGGCAGTTTAGGAACAGTGGCCGCAACAGGAAGTGTTAACTTTACAGTAGCTGCAACAAATGCTACAAGTTTTGCTAAGACATCTGGAAGTTTTCCAGGTGGTGTAAGTATTAATGCAAGCACCGGTGTGATATCTGGAACTGAATCAGGGTCAAGTACTACGACTACTTATACATTTACGATAAGAGCAACGGATGCACAAGGTCAAACAGCAGACCGTCAGTTTACAATTACAATATCTCACGGTGCAACAGGCGGAGGACAATTTAACTAATGGCTAGTACATATTTATCAAAAACTTTTGGACAAGCAGGAAACAGAAAAACTTGGACTTGGAGTGGTTGGGTAAAATTATTTAAAGGTGATGCTCAACTTCTGTTATTTTCAGAACAAACAAATTCTTATCCTACTGGTGGAATATATCTACAAGGTAATCAAGAACTTAGAGTTTCGTTTGCAACAGCATCAAACAATTGGCAAATGGCTGTAGACACAGACGCAAAATATAAAGATGTTTCAGGTTGGTATCATTATGTGGTTGCAGTAGATACTACTCAATCAACAGCTTCTGACAGAGTAAAAATATATGTTAATGGTGTTTTACAAACAGAATTAAATGGATTAGGGTCAACTGGAGGTGGAAGTGATAACCCTCTTTATCCATCACAAAATTATGATTGTTTAATTAATAGAGCAAATTTAACTTATATAGGTGGAGATAATAATTATTCATCAGATTGTGCAATGTCACATGTTCACTTCATAGATGGCACAGCTTATGACGCATCAGCATTTGGTTCAACAGACAGCACAACTGGAGAATGGAAAATAAATACTTCTCCTAGTGTTACTTATGGAACTAATGGTTTCTTTATTTTAAAAAATGGTAATTCAGTTACAGACCAATCTGGTAATAGTAATAACTGGACAGTTGCTAATGGTACACTTACAAAAACAGAAGATTGTCCAAGCAATGTTTTTGCTACATTAAATTCATTAGATAATTATTATACTGCTGCAACTTTGTCTAATGGAAATACAAGTCAAACTACTCATGCAGGTAATTATGGTTGGAACGCTTCAACTTTAGGAATGACATCTGGTAAATTTTATGTAGAAATGAAACAAACTGGTTATTCTGGTTCAAGTAATTATAATATAGCTGGAATTACATCAAGACAATTAACAGCATCAAATATATATTTAGGACAAGGTTCAGAAGATTGGGGTTATTATGCACAAGGAAATGGTGTTTATAATGGTGGTTCATTCCTAACAACTTATGCTAGTTGGACAACAAACGATATTATAGGAATAGCATTAGATTTAGATAATAATAAATTATATTTTTCTAAAAATGGTACATGGCAAAATAGTGGAGTACCTACTTCTGGTTCAACAGGAACAGGTGCAATTTCAATAACAGCAAATAAAACTTACTTTTTTGCAAGTGGAGATTATGGAACTAGCCTTGTATGTAATAATTCTTGGAACTTCGGCAATGGCTACTTCGGAACAACAGCAGTATCTAGTGCAGGAACTAATGCTAGTAATAATGGAATTTTCGAGTATGATGTACCAGCAGGTTATACTGCTTTATCAACAAAAGGATTAAATATATAATGGCTTATTCGACTATCAATAAATCTACAGATTATTTTAATACTAAACTCTATACTGGTAATGGTTCAGCAAGAAGTATTACAGGAGTTGGATTTCAACCTGATTGGTGTTGGTTTAAAAATAGAAGTACAACTAATGGTCATTCTATATTTGATGCAGTTAGAGGTGCAACTAAAAATATAATTTCAAATTCTAATGGTGCTGAAAGCACTTCATCAAATGGTTTAACTGCTTTTGCTAGTGATGGTTTTTCTGTTGGAACAGATGGTGATGTAAATGGTAATGGAAACAATATAGTATCATGGAACTGGAAAGCAAATGGACAAGGCTCATCAAATACAGATGGTTCAATAAACACTACTTATACTTCTGTTAATACAACAGCCGGTTTTTCAATTTCAAAATATGTAGGTACAGGTTCAAATGCTACTGTTGGTCATGGATTAGGGGTTGCTCCGAAAGTCGTAATTACTAAAAACTTAGATACTGCTGATAATTGGACAGTTTATCATGAAAGTTTAGGAAATACAAAAGGTGCTTTTTTAAATCTAACTAACACTCCAGGTACTTCCTCAGCTTATTGGAATAATACAACACCAACTTCTTCTGTTTTTTCTGTAGGAACTGAAGTTCCAATGAATAAAAGTGGTGATGACATAATAGCCTACTGCTTCGCAGAAAAAACTGGTTATAGCAAATTTGGTTCTTATGTTGGTAATGGAAATGCTGATGGAACATTTGTTTATACAGGATTTAAACCTGCGTTTCTTATGGTTAAAAGAACAGATACTGCAGATACTTGGATTATGTATGATAATAAAAGAATTGGTTACAATCCAAATAATTATTTTCTTCAAGCAAATAGCAATGCCGCTGAATCTAGTTCAGATAGATTTGATTTACTAAGTAATGGTTTTAAACCAAGATATGATTGGACACCTATAAATGCTTCAGGTGGAACATACATCTACATGGCATTTGCAGAAGCACCATTAGTAGGTTCAAACAATGTACCATGTACAGCTAGATAGTCATGGCTAACTCATATAAATTTAAAGGGGTAGCTTTAGCAACTTCTAGTGAAACATCATTATTAACAGCTTCATCAAATGAAACTTTAATTATTAAATCAATTAGAGTTACAAATAATACTGGTAACACTCCAACATTTTCACTAGATGTTTTGGATAGTTCTCAAAGTAATAATGAATATACAATTTTAAAAACACAATCACTCACAGCAAATACAACAATTGAATTATTGACGATGCCTTTAGTTTTAGAAAACCTAGACCAACTAAAAGCTACAGTTAGTTCAACAGATTCAATTCACATTGGTATAAGTTATTTAAATATTACATAATGAATTTAGTAAATATACCAACATCTAATTTAGATGATGTTTGGAATTTAGTTAAAAAAGATATTAGTGAAGCTTTATCTTACTCAGGCAATCATACCGATGCACAATTTGTATATGATTGTGTAAAAGAAAATAAAATGCAATTATGGGTCGTTTGGGATAAAGAAAAAAAAACAACAATAGACAAGTATTATGGAGTTGTTGTAACAGAGATTGTTAAAAGAAAACTAAAACAATCTTGTAATATTTTTATTGTTACAGGTAGGCATAGACAAAAGTGGCAACACTTAATTAACGTATTAGAAGATTTTGCATTAAAAAATAATTGCACAAACATGGAATTAATTGCCAGAAAAGGTTGGCAAAGAATTATGGAACAATTTGATTATAAACCAACTCATGTTGTTCTTGAAAAACAAATAACAAACAAAAAGGATAAATAATATGTCATTTGGAGGAGGAAACTCAGGTGGTGGTAGTCAACAAAGAGTTGATCCATACGCACCAGCACAACCTGCATTAAATCAAATATTATCAGAGGCAGGTAATTTATATAATCAAGGAGTAGGAGCATCAGGGTATGTTGCACCAACAACTCAAACAACTCAAGGCCTTGCACAGCAAGAAGTAATGGCAGGGGCTTCGCAACAACAATTAGCCGACACATTAAGTGGGAAATATTTAAATCCTTTTTTATCTCCTATGCTACAAGGTAGTGCTAATCAAATTGCAACAGCAGTTAATAGTGAATTTAGTGGGGCAGGTCGGACTCCTGGCTCTATGATGAATCAACAACAAATTCTTAGTGGTATTACTCAAGAAGCTTTACCTTTAGCTTTTGATCAATACGAAAGAGAAAGACAAAGACAATTAGGTATTGCTAGTGCTTCACCTACTATGACACAAGTAGGCGCACAACTTGAAAATATTGAAAGACAAAAAAACCTAGCACCTTTTCAATCATTACAACAATATTCATCTTTGGTTAATCCTATTGCATCAGGATTTCCACTTCAACAAACACAAACTGATCCTAACAGAGTAACTCAAGGTTTAGGTGGTGCTATGATTGGTAATATGATTGCACCTGGATTAGGTGGTTTGCAATATGGTGGTGCTTTAGCTGGAGCTTTATTAGGAGGACTATTATAATGAACAAAATAAATAAATTAATTTACGATTTAAAAACTGACATAGATAACAATACATCTAAGTATATTATTATTCTTGGTGTTCTATTTGTTATTTCAATTATCGCATAATCTATGAACAACCTAAAAAAATATGCAGGGCTTCTTAATGAAGAAGCACCAAAAAATCATTTTCTTGCTTACATAACTCCTGGCGAAAGAGATATGTTAGTAGATGCTGGTGGAGTTAAAACACCAACTAAATCTGGTATTTTTGCATATCCACCAGAGGGTCAATATGGTAGTTCAGGTACAGGCTCTTATGATGGTGGTTCAACAGGGATGGCTTCAACTGGTGGATCAAATTTTTCAAGTGGAGAAAATAATCCAAGTGGTAACAACAACAACAACAACAATAACAACAACAATAACAATAATAATAATGTTACTGTTCCTACAAGTAGTTATGATACAGCTGGTATTGTTTCTGGAGATATTGATGCTGAGAATGAATATTTAGCACCAGATATTGACCATTATAAAGCAACACAAAAAGCTATTAATAAACTTAACAAAACTGACATAAACCAATCAGATTACAATGATTGGACTAAAGAAGCTCAAGATACTTACCAATTAGAAATGAATAAACTAAAAGGTACAGAGGATGTTAATTATTCTTTTTATAAAGGTAATGAGGGAACTACAAATTTAACTTTTGGTGAACATTGGAAAGATTCTGTTATTACAGATCCAGTATTAAAATTTTCACCTACATTAAGATTTTTAGTTGCTGCTGGTAGAACTCTAAAAGAAAATGCTACAACTGATTATGGCACAGGATATTATGGTGGTTATACTGCTGATGGTATGGGTAGTGGACAACCTGTAGATGGTGGTGGTTGGTTAGGTAGAATATTTAATTCAGATGGTTCTGTTAATACCAATATTACTGAAAGTGAAGCAGAGGGTTTATATAAACAAGCACAAAATGATTTACCATTTTTTATTGGTAATACACAACCTCAAGAATCTATGGTTAATAAATACTTTGCAAACATGGGTAACAATCTAGGAGTATCACCTACATACATGAATACTTATAATGATGCTAAAAATAAAATTGCACAAACTTTAAACTTAACCCCAAACACTCAACAATATGGATATGGTAACACTTTTAACGATAACTACGCTAGAAGCATGACACCTAATAATCCATTTTATGATGAGTTAGACAATCAAGGATTAATATAATGAGTATATTTAAAGGACTTTTACAAGACGAAGATTTTCTAGTAGCCGCAGGTTTATTACAACAAGGCGCACAAGGAAAAGGAATAGGTGAAGCTATTTTTCCTGCTATTACACAAGCAGGCCAATTAAAAAAAATGTTTGGCAAAACATCACAAAAAACAAAAGGTGTTTTAAATCTTACTACAGGTATGCAACAATTCGCAACAGAGAGTCAAATTGCTAATAGTAATGGAATGTTAGTACCAATTCCTAAAGAAAATAAAGAAAGCAATAAAACTAAAGCTGTTATGAACACTGAAACAGGAAATCAAGAATTTGCAACAGATAAAATGATTTTAGAAAGTAATGGTATTTTAGTTCCAGTTAAAAAAGAGCCTTTAGTAAAATTTGAGGGTGATAAAAAAGAAAATGCTTTTGATAAAGGCATGGGTGAGTTAGATGTCAAATTTGTTGGTGAAGTTAGAAAAGATGGTGAACAAGCTACAATTCAAAATAGTGAATTAAATATTTTAAATGAATTATATGCAGAACTTAATACAGGTAAGTTTGGAACTTCTTTATTAGAACTTGCAAAAATTGGTCAAAGATTTGGAATAGATACGAATTGGTTGTCAGGTTATGATAAAGGACAAGGGATGGATAAGACAATTGCTAATGCAGAGATATTACAAGTTTTATCTTCACAATTTGTTTTAAATGCTATTGGCCAAACTAAAGGTGCAATTTCCGATAAAGAAATGGCTTTCTTTCAATCTATTGCTCCTAATTTGTCTATGTCTCCTGAGGGTATTAAAAATTTAATTTCAATTACAGAAAGAATGAATAATCGAAAAATTGAAAAAGCAAATCTATTAGAAGAATGGACTGCTGATGGAACACTACCATCAAGACAAAAAAATGTTGATGGTAAAATGATGACTTTTAATCAAATGTGGAACGATTATGTAAATGGCAAAACTGATGGTGAATTAAACAATCCTCTTTTTACACAAGAAGAAAAAGATGCCATGTTTAATTTAAAAAACACAACTAATTTAGATTCAGGTGTTGAGATTATAGAGCATCAAGGTAAAAAATATTATGTTTTACCTGATGGCAATTATTTATTAATAGGATAATTTTATGGCAATAGTTAAAGACGAAGAACTACTTAAAGAACTAAACGCAATAGTTCAAAAAAAACAAGTTGAAGAAGATTACAATATAAAAGATGGAGTTATTGTAAATGATAAAAAAACTATTGATGCTCTAAATAGTTTAAAAAATCAAAAAGAAGAAAAACAAATAGAAAAAGATACTTTTTTTCAAAATATTATTAATACTGTTTCTAATGTTGTTACAGGCAATAATAGAACTGAATTTGAGGGCATGGGTGAAATCTATGAGGCTAAAACTAAAAATTTAACAAAAGATGTAATTTTAAATATTGGTTATATAGCAAACATTGATCAAATGGCTCAATTAGATATGATTACTAAACAATATCCAGGTACAGTAGTTTCTAAAGATAAATTTGATAATATCATGGTTACATTACCAAATGGAATTGTTAAAGATGGAAACGATAGAACTTTCTATCTTGATAAGCCAGGTCTTTCTTTTAATGGTACAGTTAATGCTTTAGGTCAAGCTTTACTTTATATACCAGGTGCAGGTTGGGTTTCAAAAAATGTAACAAGTGGTGCTGTTAAAAAAATTACAGCTCAAGGTTTTGTAGCAGCAGGAACAAGTGTTGCAACTGATGTTATTAGTGCAAGTATTGGATCACAACAAGGTGATGGAATGATACCTGTTGTTGAGGAAAGCAAAGCCCTAACTGCTTTAATTGGTGGAGCTGCAGCTGAAAAGGCAGGACAATTTTTATCTACATTTACAGGGTTTAAAGCAATTAAAGATGGGGTTAAATCAGTTATACCTAGTAGGTTTAATGTTTTATCTAAATCAGGTTTATTTTTTGATAACAAAGGCAAGATAACAAATAAAACAATTGATATTGCTAAAAAACTTAACACTCCTGAAAAAGTATTAAACAATGAATCTTTAATGTTAGATTTTGCAAAAGCTTTAGAGTCAGGTCTTGATCCATATACTGCTAAAAATATGGTTGGATTAAATGAATTTGGTGTATCAGTTTGGTTGGCTCAAGCACAAGGTAATAAACAAGTATTAAGCAAAATACAATTGATGAGGGATGGTGCTTATGGTGATGAAATACAAAAAGTAGTTTTAGATCAAGATGATAAACAATTAAAAGCAGTTTTTAATTATTTGAAAGAGTATAGAAACAATCTAATTAAAAACAAAAACTCTACACCTCTTGAAGCACCCCCTGGAACTCCTCAAAAAGTTGCAAATGAATTAAATGAAAATATTGATGAGATAACTTTACTTTTAAGACAAACTGAAAAGAAAATGAAAGAAAGAGTTAATGCTAAATATGATGTAATTAAAACAACACAAAAATTATCTTTTGATAAACCTATCTTAAAAAATTTTACATATTGGATCAACAAAGATTTAATGGATGTTGATACAGGTATTGGTCAAGCTCTTGATAAAACACTTATGCCTCAATCTTCAATTTTAATGAAAAGATTAAATGGTTTTATGGGTAAATTAGAAAATAAAAATTTATCTAAAATTACAGTTGGAATGTTAGAAACAGAACGTAAGGCTATTAATAAAATGTTAGGTAATGCTCAAGGTGTTGATAAAGCAGCTATGATGGTTATTAAAAAAAGATACGATACTTTTTATGAAAATGCTTTAGAAAAAGGATTAAAAAGTGGAAGTAAAGAAGTATTAGAAGCTTATCAAAAAGCTAGATTAGAAAATACAAATTTTATGAAAGTATTTAGCCCACAACACATTATTAAAAATGGTGTTAGACAAAATGATATGGGTACTAAAGTTATTAGAAATATTATTGATGGTGAATATAGTGGAACACAAATAGCTAACTGGTTATATGGTAGTGCATCTTTAGGAAAAGCAACTAAAGAACAAAGCATACAAACTATAAAAAAATTAAATACAATTTTTAAAGATGGTAGCGATGGTCGTCAATTAATTAAAGATGGTGCTTTTTTAAGAATTGTTGAAAATAGTTTTAAAAAAATAGGATCAAGAGAAGTTTTTGATCCAGAAAAATTTATACTTAATGTTAAAAATTCTTTTGATGGTAAAGGTAAAGATATTTCTAAATTAATCTTTAATGATAAAGAAATGAAAACTTTAATTAAATTTGCTGAAAAAGTAGAAAAAGATTTACCAAGAAAAGTTTTTGCTTCTAAAGATGGTGGAGCTGATGCCTTTACAAATATTTGGAACTCATTTATGAGATCAGCTTTAGGTATTGGTGCATTTAATATTGGTGGAATCCAAGCAACACTTGCAGCTAGATTTGGTTTTGACGCAGTAGCTAAACAAAGTCTTAAAAACCAAAGTTTAAAAGAAATGCAAGAAGCTATATTTAAATTAAATTTACCAGAAGCTACAGGAGGAGCTGGTTTAATAGATCAAACAAAAGAAAAAGTTGAAATGATGAATAATCCTAATGTAACTTATAATGGAAGAACTATACCTAACGCTTCAACTTTAGAGCAATTAAAAGTAATCGAAAGTTTAAATAGTTATAGATAATGGCCACTCAATCTCAAAAAAACACAGAGCAAATTATTAAGCTTCAAGGCGAAATAAAATTAATACACAACAAAATATCAACTATAAAGGATAATCACTTAGCTCACTTAGATGCTAAAGTGAACTCTATTTATAAATTATTATGGGCTGTAGGACTAATAAGTCTCTCAACTCTGCTAAACCTAATATCAAATCTAGTAGGTTAAATCGTACTCAAAAAGGAGTTGTTGGTGAATATCAATGTTGTGTTGATTTTACTAAACAAGGTAAGTGGGTTTTCAAAGCGATAGACCCTCAATCACCTTGTGATTTAATTACTTTAGATGAGAATGGTAAAGTAGAATTAATAGACGTTAAAACAAATACATATAGAAAAAACGTAAAATCTTATAAGCGAAAAATTTGGCGAATACCTACTGCCAAACAAAAAAAATTAGGAATTAAAATTTTAATGGTGGATCATGGTAACTGATTTATGGAGTGTCGATATGAATTACTACTTCACTGGTGTTCTCATTATACTTATGACCTTGTTAGCATTTTGTGTAAAGCCAGCTCATGCGAAAATAAATTATTTAAATTATGATTACAGAACAAACATCATTCAAAACTGATATAAAAACTTTAGTCATGATTGTTGTTGGTATTTCAATATCAGTCTGGACCTACGCACAGATCAATTCAAGAATTATACATCTTGAAACTTCTAAAGCATTGATGGAACAAGATTTATTAGAGGCAAGTACACAAAAGCCGATAGATCAAGAACAATTTATGCTGATCGAACATTTGGCAGTTCAAGTAGAAAAATTAACAATAAGAGTCGATGACATGATGCACAACAAAGTAATGATTGGATCAATTGATAAAGATTTAGATAAAGCATTAAACGATATAGAAAAATTAAAAGATAGCGTTAGAGCAAATATTGGCAAACTTAATGGAGATCACTAATGGAATCTATTGTCATAGCTTTACTAATGCTGGTCAACAATGAAATCAAAGAAGCAAGATTGCAACCTGATCTAAGTTCATGTCTTAAAGGTAAGAGAATTGCAAATCGGAGCAATACTGGAACTAATGTTGAATACAGGTGTATAAAATCAAAAGCTGAACTTGAAAAAAATATTGATGGTTCACACTCAATTAAGAAACTTATTTTAGAATGATAGATAAATATATTGTTAAATTTTTATCTTTCATTGATAGTTTTTTTGAAAATCTTGCAAAGATGCTTGAGTCTAAACCAAAGATAAAAAGAAAAAAAAAGAAGTGCAAAGATTGTCATTGTAAATGCCATTGTAAGGAAATCTTACATAGTCATTTTTACGATGGTGAATTGTGTACTTGTGAAACTTGTAAGTGTTAATTTATGCAACTATCTAAACATTTTAAACTAGAAGAATTTACTAAGTCAATGACTGCTACTAGAAAAGGCATAAGTAATGAGCCTGGATCTGGTGATGTTAAAAACTTAGAGAATGTTTGCTATGAAATACTTGAGCCTGTTAGAGCTAAGTTTGACAAGCCATTAATTATAACATCAGGTTATAGGTCAGAGGAACTTTGCGAAGCTATAGGTTCTAAAAAGACTAGCCAACATGCCAAAGGTCAGGCAGTGGATTTTGAAATACCAGGAATACCAAATATTCAAATAGCTTATTGGCTTCAAAACAATGTGGACTTTGACCAATTAATTTTAGAATTTTACGACCCTGACAATCCTAGTGGTGGTTGGGTTCATGTTTCATACAATGAACAAGGATCAAATAGAAAACAAGTCTTAACTTATGATGGCAAAAAGTATTCTAACGGACTGCCTGATATGAAGTGGGATAAAGGAAAGGTAGTAAGCTAATGTGGTTAAGTGCAATCAAACTAGCTGTTCAAACAGGTAGTCATATTTATAAAAAGAAAAAACAAACGCAAATGCTTATGGCAGATGCAAAAATGCGTCATGCAGAAAAGATGAGTACAGGTGAATTGGAATATAAAGCTAAAATTATTGAAAGTAATGATCAGGGATTTAAAGATGAATTTGTCCTTATTCTCATATCTTTGCCTATTCTTATACTGGGTTATTCTATTTTTACTGACGATGTTGAAATTCGTACTAAACTAGAATTATTTTTTGAATACTTTAATCAGCTACCGTACTGGTATCAAGCAATCTTTATTGGAGTCGTATCGGCAATTTACGGATTAAAGGGTGCTGACATCATGAGGAAAAAGTGAACGTAATACTTGTCATGGTATTATGTAGTTCAATTCAAAATAGTTGTATGCCACCTGTAACTTACCCAACTATCTATAAAGATAGTTATAGTTGCATGATTGATGGCTACCAAAAATCTTTAAATCAAACAATTCAACTTGGAAAAGACGATGTAAATAAACTTGGTCTTTACATTAAGTTTGGTTGTCAAAATGCACAAGGAGTATAATGGCTGAGTATCAAGGAAGAAAAGTAACACTCAATAAACCATTTAGATTGCCAAGTGGCAGTTCTAAAAAAAGTGGTGTTTATGTCAAAAATCAAAAGACAGGGAAAGTTAATAAAGTAACTTTTGGCGATCCCAATATGAAAATTCGAAAGAATAACCCTAAAGCTAGAAAAAGTTATTTAGCTAGAAGTGGTGGCATCAAAACAAAAGGACAAAAAACATTATCGGCTAATTATTGGTCAAGAAAGGCATGGAGATAAATTATGAAAAAAGGTTATCACAAAACTAAGAGTGGCAAGATTGCTAAAAAAGGTCTCTGGTATAACGTCAACAAACGTAAAAAAAAAGGTATTAGTAGGTCTAAAGCCAAAAGTACAATAAGCGCAAAAGCTTATAGAACATCATAATAGAATTTAAGAATAGGATGTGATCTTTCGATCATGATTTGATCTAATCAAATGGGATAGTGGTGGGTAATCAATTGACTAACTTATAGAGTTCTACATTTGTGATTAATGTGTTATAAGTATATTAACACATTAGTATGATAAATAAATTTGAACTTAATAAGTATTTTATAAGTATCTTTGAAAGTGTTAATTTTAAAGGTGCTTTTGCATATACTCTATTGATTACAAATCAATTGCTCTACCAACTGAGCTACAAGGGCAGTAAAAAAAAGCTTATATATAACGCCAAAATGAATTGCAATAGATTCGTTTTGGCACTTTTTTTATGTCCGAAATACAAGGATTCATCAAAAAATAAACAAAAAGTTATAAGTTTTTTATAAGTTTTTATGATGAATTTTTTATATTTTAGTCAATTGATTGTTAAATCAAGCCTTTTTAAGTCAAATGATTTATTGCTAACATTGTTAATATAATGTATAACATGGTTATAACTTACAAAAGGAGAGAAAATGGAGTTAAATATAAACAAAGTACCTATTAAAGATAAAAATGGTAATACAAAAACATATTGGCGTTGGAATTATATTGGTGCAAACAATAAACCTTTAGCAATTACAAAAATAAGTAAAGCTAAAGTTAAAGAAAAAGCACAACAAAAGATTAAAGAGATAGGCTTTATTAAGACTAGTACTCATGAGGTATTATTAAAAGAGGCCAATATATCTTTTCAAAAATGGTTAAAGTATAAAATGAGAGAGGGTAAAGTAAATCTTCACCATACTCAAAATTATGCTAGTTTTTTTAAAAACCATATCTTTCCATTTTTTAACAATGTAGATATTAGAAATATAGGTGAAAACGAAGTTAATAATTTTGTTGAACATTTAAGTAATAAACTATTTCAAGAATGTCCTAGTTGTGATGAGCAAAACTCTAGTAAAGCTAAACTTTGTGAAAAATGTGGATATAAACTTACACCTAAAAAAGATGCTCTTGAGCCAAAAACTGTAAGAAAAATCTTTAATACTCTAAGTTTAATTATACAAAACCAAGTCGATCCACCTAATCGAAAACTACCTAGAAATATATGTAAAGATATTAATTGGATGGCTAAAGTAGTAACGAAAAGAGCCAAGCCTAAAGTTATTGATTTTGAGATTTGGACTCCAAAATATGTTGCTAAACTAATAGATGATATTCAAAGATATTTAGTCAAATTAGTTTGTAAGATATTATTGCAAACTGCTTGTAGGCCAAGTGAGGTTAGAGTCTTAACTAGAAAAGACTTAATAAACTTTGACCCTCAATCAAATTTACCTCCAATGATCAACATAAATAAAGCTATGAAGTGTGGTACTAAAAAGATTGGTGACACAAAAACTAGTAATGGCCATAGACAATTAGTAATTACGACCCAATTGAGGGATGAGATCAATAATTACGTTAAAACGCTTCCTATGGACCAGGAACACCTATTTTTAGATGATGTTGGCTCTCCTGTACGTTTAGAGGCAATTTCAAGGGGTATAGACAAGGCTTTAAAGATTAATGACGTAACACTACCAATTGATAGAAAAGGGTACTTCTTTCGTCATTATACGGCTAGTTTTTGGGCTTACACCTCAAAATATACTAACGCTATAGATTTGGCCAAAGCACTTGGAGATAAATCCATTGATTTTGTATCGGAGACTTACATCAAGCCATACAAAAATAATAATCAAGAAATAGTTCACACTGATTATCAAGAGAAACACTTTAACATATAGGAAAGAGATATGAGTGATTATAGAATTAAAATAACTATTAGAAATAATCGTTTGTTAGAAGCTTTAGAAAAAAAAGGTTTTGTTCACAATGATAAACCATCAGTTATGAAATTTTGCAAAGCACACAATTTACATTACGTTGGTGTTAATTTAGTTTTTAGTGGCAAAGTATCACCTATAAGAGAAAATGGACAACTTACACCAACTGCTAAAGAAATTTTAGATTGTTTAGATTTAAGAGTTGAACAAGCATTTACCGAAAGACAACTTAAAGGTTTTAATAAAAATAGTTATGAGTTTAAAGCTAAAGAACAAGAATTGATGCAAATAACTAATGATCAATCTTTAGAATTAAAATTAATGCAATCTCAAACTGACAATATTATAAATCAAATAAAAGATACTTGTTTATATAAACTTGGCAAAAAACACATGATAGTATGGGATGGAATAAATGATGGTCAAACACTCCAACAACTTTCTGATCAACTAAATGTATCAAGAGAAAGAATAAGACAAATGTATGAACATTCACAAAAAAAAGTAAAAAAATCTATGTTGGCAAGAAAAGATAATTTGTTTAACGCTGGTTTAAAACAAGTTTATCCAAAAGTTAATTTACAATAAAATGATTGAAGCTATTATTATTATAGAGTTAGTGGCACTTACTTATTATTTAATTAGTAATTAATTATTTGTACCAATACTTATCGTAGTTCTCATTATTATAGAGAACTACATCCCATTCTATTTTTCGTTTAATACTTTTTTTAGCAAACTCTCTAGCGTCTTTTTCCAATGAGAATAGTACATTACTAAAGCTAGTAAATTTATCTTTAGGTTTCCAAATTACAAAATACATAAAAAAAAAGAGAGGGGAATAAATCAAAACCCCTCTCTAGTTTCACACAACAAAATAAAAGAACAAGTTTTAGTTGTTCTTCACATTAAATGTTAAACACTAATATTTAATTCCTCCTTGTTAGCAACTAAAGAGGGAGCAATAGTTGAGGAATTATTAACAGGTGGTTTAACTTGACCCATCAATTTTGTTACGCCACTTGTAAAATAATTTAGTGGCTTGTTAAAAAATTCGCTTATTTGTATTAGCCTAATAGATGATGTTCCATTTTTTCCACTTTCGTATTTTTGAACTTGCTGAAACGTAACTCCAATTGCTTTTGCTAATTCAGTTTGAGTACATTCTCTATGTCTCTTTATTGTATGACCAGCTGTTGTTGAAGTTTGTGGAACATGGATAAATATTTCTCTATTGAGTCTTGCTTCTTTAATCTTATCACCAATAATTCTATTTAATTTAATATCTAAAGGTGTTCTTGATTTTATTTTGTGTTTCTTTTTTTCCATTCTCTTTCTCCTTTGTTTAGGCGGACTCCTATCCTACGATTTATTTCAACCTTTAAGTTAGTTAGTAATTAAGTTTGGGCATAAATGAATTTTGCATCTTCATTTTCAACACCAACAATTTGTCTATACGTTTTGTCATACTTCTTTTTTGCTTCAAGAGTGTGTACGCATTGACGACCTTTATTCTTAACTGGTCGCATAATCTCATCATGCAATTTTTGAAGTTTGGCATATCTTCGTAATAGACTATTACTTTTGCTCATCCTTATTAGTTTCCTTTATTGGTTTAATCCTAGATTTTTCAAACTTTATATCTAAGACGTTTAACTTAGCCGTTTCACTTGGCTTATCTGATTTCACAGCTAATTCTGTGTTATCAAATTTTTCTTCAAACTTAGTTTGAATTTCGTAATAGCTTTCTTTAATTACTTCATCACTCATCTTCTAAAATCCATTGTTGAATAACTTTTATTAACTTTAAGCATTGATATTTTTTCTAGTTGAGCATCGCTTAATTCGATGTTTCTTTGCGCTTGATCGCTTTTGCTAATCAAGTTTAGCTTGTATAGTTCTGATATAATCGCACCAGCTCTAGCCCTAGAAAATCTAAATTTGCGCCCAATCTCTAAGTATGTTGGGCTATATTCATGTTCTTTAATAAATTTTTTAATAAATTTAAGAACGTCTAACTTGATAGCCGATAAATATATATGTCCATTCTTCATTCTTTTTCCTTAAATAAGTTAGTTACGTTTTCTTGTGATTGTTTGATGTCATGGCCATCTTCTTTAAGAGCCTTAAGGTAGTTTAATAATTTTTTTAAATACCAAAGACACTTTTCCAAATCCATGATGATACTATCTATTGATGTTCCATGTTTTTGACCAAAACGAAAAAGGTGCTTTAGACCAGCACCCTTTAAGTAACCAATATTTTCTTCATGCGTTTGTTGACTTAAAATCGCATCGCAAGTTTGGATAGCCTTTTTATAATGTTGAGGATTTACACTTTCATTTTGCATTAAAAGGGTGTCTCCTCTTTAGTTTGGGGATCGCTTAATTTAATACTTATGTCAGGTTGAGTATCTTTTTGTTTATCGGTATTCAACCAAGCCGCAGCTTGTTTTGGCGTACCATTGATTGAGGCTTTGCCAGTGTAGTGTGGATATTTAGTTCCAGGTTTATCGGTGTCTCTTGGTTGACGTTTCCACAAAGCTATTTGATTATCGTATTTATTGTCCATTAGGTTTTCTTCCTTGTATTTGTGATTTTAGTTTGTTGTATTCATTAGCAACTCTCACATCCTCAATTGGATCAAGATAAAGTTGTTCTAATTCATTGGTGTACTCTTTACCCAAAACTTGAATCCCTTGTTCAAATTTATTTACAGTTGTTGATAGTTCGGCTTGTTTTCTTAGCTTCTCCATCCATTCTTTAGCAAATTCTTGAGTATTAAATTTTTTAATTACTTCTTGTTTAACTTCTTTTTTAATTTGTTTTTTTTCTTGTGGTGCATCGGATTTTATAAAATCTTCTATCTCCTCTGCTGTAGCAATTTCATTCCCCATAAATCCAAGTATAGACAATGCTCTACCAATACTGACTGTTTGCGATTTCTCAAATTCTTTGTCTCTATTGACCATCATTTTAGATTCACCAACACTTAACTCTTTGCCATCTAAAAATACACTTGCTCTAAATTTTGTAGAGCCATTTTCCAATTCACTACTAAAAGTTATAATTTGTAATCTATTTCCAAAATATTCTCTTACGAACTTAATACGATATGGCACAGTTAGGTATTCACCTTTAGCACCTAATTTTACATAGTCGCTTTGTTGAATATTGTTTCTAAATTCTTGTATTGCGCTTTCCAATGTTTTTTCTTTACTCATAGTTGTCCTACCTCTCTCAATTTTTTTGTTGGGTTTTTTATTTGTTCTTCTAACTCTTTAATTTTTTTGTCTTTGTCTTGAATTTCAATTCTTAATTGGCCATTCTTTTTTTGATGAGCCAAATTTATTTCTTCTAAATCTTTTATTCTTTGTCTTAATGGTTTAATTATTCCTTGATCACTCATAGTAACCTCTAAATCTTTCGATAATGTCAGGGGATATGCCTTTCCACCAAAAGCCATTTTTTCTTATTTCGCTAAAGTCAGGCTTACAAAGTAAAGCTAGAGTCTTCATATCTCCATTGGCCAACTCTAATTTCTTTTCCCAACATTTTTGATATAAAATTAATTCATTGTAATAGTGTTCAAGATTTTCTTTACTAAGTTCTATGCAATTGTCAGGGGTGAAGATTGTATAATCACTATCACTAGCATAAGTTAAAAAAGGTGTATGTGTTGGCAATACCTTAGAGTACAAAGCTATTTGCAAACAATCGCTATGGAACGGTACTTTTGGTGTTTTCTTTTTTGTATATGAATATCCACTCTTAGTTTTTACTAAAGTTCCAAATACATTTTTTATATCTCCAAAGTGAGTCTCACCAATTAAATCTACATAACATAAAAAATAAGTTTTAATTCTATCATCCCAATGGGTATATTCTTTTTCATCTTCCCATTTTTGCTTTGGTAAAGTTGCAATATTTTTTAAATGATTGCTTGAAATAGCACCCATATTTTTGATAATATGCTCAAATTTTATTTTATCTTTTTCATCAGTTCCTTGAAAATTATCTATTCTTTCATTAATTTTTTTTGATTTTAATATTTCTTCAATATTTTTATTTTGACATAAACTCATTTGCACAACCTCATGAGCAATAGTACCCCCTGTAAATGAACTATTAGATGGTAGATTCATTTTTTCTTTTGGGGTTAGGACTATGTAATTTCGGAAACGGATGTCGTCAGGGATTGTGTTTTGGCTCTTAGATGTGTGTTTTAGGCCAAATTTTGTATAACATTCTCCAATTTGTCTTGGTCGATTCGTCATATACAAAACTTATAACGATATTATAAAAAAATTGCAACACTATTATAGATTATTTATAACAAAGATTATTGCCATTGAGAGTCTAGTGGATAATTGGCTGCTACAAATCTTGATGAAGCTTCAACACTTACGTTTTTTGCGATGACATTTATTTTTTCATCGCTTATGGTAGATTTATCAACAATGTCATAGTTACCATTATCGGTTGGTTCTAGGTAACCAACATAAAGTTTTTTTGTTTTCTTTTCTCTACTTATAGATAATCCATATACGGCATCACTCTCTACACCATTTAGAGGTTTAAAATATCTAACCGACCCTGTTAATGAGCCAAATCGCATATAAATAAATTGATAATTTTTCCATTTTTCAATTACACTTAATTTTCTTGCTTCTTTTTTTTGATAAACTCTTACTTGACCATTTTTTTGAAGTTCACCAATACCATTTATTGTAGTATCTCTTGTAATAAAATGAGTATTTGCAAGGATATTTTGGGTAACATCAGCTTTGCTATTAAAATATTTTGCTAAAAGTTCGGATAATTCTAATAACCCAAAGTTACCTGGATCTTCTTCTTTTTTATTAATCAATCTTGACCACTTAACTTTCCAATTTGAAAAGTCTTTAGGGTTCTTACCTAACGTATCTCTTAAAACTTGATCTCTTGATACATTGTGTATTTTTAATAAATTTTCTAATTTATCTTTTTGAAACATATTATCTTCATTGTTATTAAATAACATAGCATCCTCCTCTAATATTGTCTATTATCATGTTGTTATAGATATATTATAACAAATAATAATTGCAACATAATTATATTTAGTTATAACAATATTATCGTTTATGACTATTTTAGAGATTAGATACAAAAATCATAAAGCCAAGATAGTCAAATTAACTAGGAAACAAGCCAAAAAAGAGAATGTTTGGGGGTATTACGATCCAAACGAATCTATCATAGCGATTCAAGAAAATTTAGGAAAATTCACTTATTTAGATACATTACTCCATGAAATAGCACATTTTATAGCCAACAAATCATCGATTCGATTAAAAAATTTAGGTGAGGAGGGGATCGCTACTTTTATTGGTAGTGAGTTCTCTAAGGTCTTTATTCAAAATCCAAAATTAGTTTCATTAATAAAAAGGTGCATCACAAAATGAAAGCCTTTTTAATTTTAGTTTTATTTAGCCATCCAAATTTAATTTACGAAAAAATTGAAATAAAAAATTATACAAATTGTGATGATGCTTTTAAGACCAAAGCTATTTGGCATGACAACCCAAATTTTAAAGAGGGTAATAATCAAGTTTGGGGATTTTATATTTACGATAATAAACAAATTGTAGCTTCTTATTGTAAGGACCAGCAAGGGGATTGGCTTAGATGAAACAAGTTACCTTAGACTTATATGAATTAATGGCAAGTGCTAACAATGGCTTGACTAGAGTCTTTGAGTCAATGCGATTAAATCAAGAGTGGGGTCATGGATATAAAAGTTCTTTAAACGAAAAAATTGCAAGATCAATAAGTGGAAGCGCTGCAGAACTAGCTTGTTCTAAATTGCTTGATATAGAATTTACTTACCATGTTAATCATGGCAACAACCCTGATCTTATATTTCATGATTTGCATTTACAAGTTCGTTGTCAAATGCCTAAAGAAAATAATGGTTTAATCATTAGACCTAAAGGAGCTAAACCTAACGAAATTTATATTTTAGTAATTGATAAATCACCAATCTATGAAGTGTGTGGATTTATAAATAGTAGCTTTGTTTTAGGTACTAATAAATATTTAACTAACTTAGGTAATGGCCGACCCAAATGTCATTACATCCCTAAAGATATTTTAACCCCAATAGAAATTTTAAAAGATGGCAAGTGGAATTAATAATTTAAATATTTATGGCGACCAAAAAGTTTGTTGTAAGTGCAAAAAAAAAGCTGATGTGGTTGAGCAAGGTAAAGATTATTGCGCCGAACATTTTTGTCAAAAAACTACAGGGATGACATTGGATCAACTTAGTCAACAAATGCAAAGTTTAAGGTTTAACAAACATGACTAAGATTTTAATTAACAAGAAGTACAAAATCATCTACGCCGATCCTCCCTGGTACTTCAAAAGCTATTCAAAAAAAGGAGAAGATAGAAATGCTACAAAACATTATCCATGTATGGAATTTAATGATCTATTGGGTCTTAATATTAACGATATTGCTGATGTGGATTGTATATTGTTTATGTGGGTTACTGATCCTCTACTTGAGAAATCTTTTGAGTTACTTAAAGCTTGGGATTTCAAATTTAAGACGGTAGCTTTTACATGGGTAAAAGAAAATAAGTCTAAAGGTTTTTTTACAGGGATGGGTTATTATACTAGGGCTAACCCAGAAATGTGTTTATTGGCCACTAAGGGTCATCCAAAAAGAATTTCAAAAAGTGTCAAACAATTAGTCGTTGATGTTAGGAGAGAACACTCAAGGAAACCTGATTGTGTAAGAGATCGCATCGTAGAATTATGTGGTGATCTTCCAAGAATAGAACTTTTTGCAAGACAAGACTTCACACACAAAGGATGGGATAATTGGGGTAATCATTTTGAGTGAGAAAGAGCAAAATAATCTTTTTGGACAAGAAGAATTACAAGAAGATTGGAGAAAAGAGTGGGATGGGATGCCAGAGTTTGAGCAATATACAAAAGAGGCTTACCATAAAATAATAATTAGATTTGGTAGTGAGGATGACTTACAAAGTTTTGCCAAACTAATAGGGCAAGAACTAAATAATAAAACAAAAAGTATTTGGCATCCAAAACTTAAATTTGCCAATCATTTTAACAAAAGGTATGTAAAAGATGAATCCTAAACACCCTATTTACGTCATTAGTAAAGGTAGATGGGAGTCTAGATTAACTTCTAAAAGCCTTGAGAGAATGGGAGTTCCCTATCATATCGTTGTAGAGCCACAAGAATATGATGACTATGCAAAAGTAATTGATCCTAAAAAGATTTATACTTTACCATTTTCTAATTTAGGAAAAGGCTCAATCCCTGCAAGAAATTGGGTGTGGGATCACTCTATAAGCATTGGTGCTAAAAAGCATTGGATCATAGATGACAATATTTATGATTTTTATAGACTAAATCGTAACGCTAAGAACATCGTACAAACTGGCGCAATCTTTCAGGCCGCGGAAGACTTTGTGGATCGCTACGAAAATGTCATGATAAGTGGATTTAACTATTGTAAGTTTTGTATCGCTAGTGAAAAATATCCTCCTTATCTTTTTAACACTAGAATTTATTCTACTATCCTAATTGACAATCGCCTAAACCTACGATGGAGAGGAACTTACAATGAAGATACTGATTTATCTATAAGGTGTTTAAAGCTTGGATATTGTACTTTACAATTTAATGCTTTTCTAAGTGAGAAAGCTACTACCATGAGACTTAAGGGTGGTAACACAGATTCAATCTATAAGAACGATGATTTAGATTATTTAGATGGCGTTATGGCTAAGTCAAAGTCATTACAAGAACAACACCCTGACGTTGCTAAAGTTGTTTGGCGTTTTAATCGTTGGCATCACTTTGTAGATTATTCGATGTTTAAAAAGAATAAGCCTATAAAGAAAAAAGATTTAGTAATACCGACTGGGGTGAATAATTATGGCATGACTCTTAAAGAGGTGGCTATATGAGTTGGACTTTTGAGAAAGTCGATATTGACCTCTTGGACAACCTTAGTCTTAATAGTCATGAGAAACTTTTATTTATCCTAATAAGTAGATTTAAGAATGTTAAAAATGGAATTAACATTACTAACACCTATTTAATGAAAAGAACTGGGATTCAATCTAAAGTAACTTTACGAAAATATTTAGATCGTTTGGCTAACTTTGGCCTTGTTGCTAGAAATCAACCTAATTTTAAAAAGCCTAACAGATTCACCTTTAACAAGAATAAAATGCAAGAGTTTATTAGAACTAATAATGTTAGACGAAAAAAAATGTCTAAGATTATGAAAGCCACAAAATCACAACAAAAAACTTATTCACATAATATTAACATTGGAAAGGTTATTCCTATTAAAAATAAAATTTAGGGGGTCAATTTTTGACCTATAGGGGTCAATTTTTGTACCTCTTATAGAGAGATTAATTAATAGAGAATAATATATATATGGATCAAAAAGAAAAAATAAAAAAGGTTATTGGTAACTTTGTTAAAAATCATAATATTATTTATAAAACTGCAAAAGATAAAAGAATAAAAAATAGAAAAGCATACGACCAAAATAAAAAAACTAAACAACTTCAAAAGTCTTTATCTAAGGATAGGTTCAACACTTATTTAGATTCAATCTATAAAGAAGATCCAGATTCAACCTATAAGGCTTCAGATTCAACCTATAAGGAGAAAAAGTAAATGATAACTTCAAGATTAACTATTGATCAATTAGATCGTTTTTTAATGGTTTCAAGTTGGGTAGATGATAAATTGCCATCAATAAACAATAGAAGAGTCCCTCTTATGTTTAAATTCTTAGATATAGGAGAAACTAAAGAGTCATTAAAAAATTCGGATACCCCTAGTGCTAGACTCAAGATCATTCCAACATCAAAACAATTATCTATATATGAGTTTATCACTTGTTTAATGGTCGATGCACGGCCATCGACTAGGGAACTTCTCTATCTTCGAAACTTTCCTCATAGAAAATCTTATAGGGCTTTAAAACGGCTTTACCTAGATTGTAGTCATGAAAAACTTCGCTACCTCTACAATAGGGCGCTTGTCGAAGTATGCGACTTAGCTAATAAAGACCTTAAAAAATACCTAAGTTAGTTTAATTTGTGTTTAGTTTTATTAATCCAATTAATTAGCTTAGTCATACTTTTAGCGTCAATATACCAATTATCGACTCCACCATATAAATCTAAACCAAGCTTAGAACATGAGCCAAAACGATCTTGAATTATCGTTTTCATATAATATTTTGTTATAGGTTGGCCTAATTTGGTGAATCCCTCTATAAACCTTGAATCATAAAAGGTGATATATTTGGCATTTTTTTCTTTGGTTAATGTAACATTAAAGACTATACCAATGTCATTAGTTAGTTTTTTTTTATAGGATTTGTTCATGCTTTCCTTTTTTGGTTGTAATATGATTTAATTGGGAATTGATACAAATTAAAAACTTGTTTTATTGGTTTTTTAACTTTTGGCATCAATGCCAACTCTCCAAAACCTACAAAAGAGAACATAGGCCTCTCATTGTAAGTTTTAGAGAATAATTTATAGACGTTTATGTTTTTAGCTTTAGCCATTAAAGAGACTCACATTCTAAAAGTTTATTAAAATGATAAGTACCCATTGTGAAAGCATTTGCATCATGATCATCGTTTAAAAACTTTTTAAGTTTCTTTCCTTGATCAACACAAGCTTGATAAATTCTATAAGCTTTTCTAGAATCTTCATCATAGCCACAATTAGCGCAAAACTCACCAAAGCCATCAATTGAAACTTGGTAATCGCTTTTTAAACAATCTAAAACGCTTGAGGCTTTAGGCTCTCCATCTATGCCATAGCCTTGACTAAAGAATAGAGTCATTTGCTTATGGCCATATCTAGAGTCTAAATGATTGCCTTGAAGTTTATATTTTCTTTTTAATGTAACTTTCCAATGATTCATTTGTGGACTTGGATTATGTGGATTAGAATTACTAAACTCACAATGAATAGAAATTTTATTTTCCTTAATAAAATCATCTATTGTTTTTGTCTTCTCAATTGGTCTTGTTTCTTGTTGTGTTGTGTTCATGGTTTCCTCTCTATTATTGTTATATTTAAGTTATAACATTATTATAGTGATTCTATATTAGAGTCAATTGCTTACATTATTATTTGACAAGTTATCAATTTTTTAGGAGTAATTGAAATATACTAGATATAGGTATATTTAATCATTTTTGGCTTTATCTAGTGTTTAGGTTAATTAGCCCTATTTTTATTACTCTTTTCTTTCTCTCTCTCATATAATAGGGCTATCTAAAGGACCAGAGAAAGCGAATCACAACAAAATTTTTAGAATTATGGCAAATAAGACCAAATACAGTAGAGAATTAATAAAAGAAATCATGGAAGAATTAGCTATAGGCAATTCAATTCGATCTTGTCTATCTCCACAAAATAAGAAAGAAAATCGACCATGTTGGGAAACTTTTAGATCATGGTTAAATAAAGACGATAAACTTCGAAATGAGTATGCACAAGCTAAACAAGATGGAATTGAGTTTTGTCTTAGTGATGCTCAAGATTTAATTAATGAAAGTATCGCTAATAGTAGATTAAAAGAAAAGACAGATTTAGGACAAACTCACCTTGTTAAAGCATTTGTTGATCTTGCTAAGTGGAAAAGTGAACGATTATCTCCGAAGATTTACCAGAAAAAGGACTCAATGGCGTTAAATTTTGATAAAAATACTCCATTGGTTGTTAAGTGGGATAAATAGAAAAGTATTGATTTAATTGGTTAATAAGTGAAATCATCCGAAGATTGCACAAACCTAGCACAATGATAGTTATAGTTGTAAATGTTCATGTTTTGTTCTTTATAATTATTCTAAACTACAAAAGGTTTATAAGTTTTTTATAAGTATTTAAAAAAAATAAATAAACAAAGGCCAAAACAATAGAGTCAAGTGATCACAATTCACTAGACGTTTAAAATGTGAGGTTCTGGGGGGTTTTTAACCGACCCTACGCCTGAATTTGTTTGGGCTAGTGTTAATATTTAAATGGAAGTTACACACAACTAGATAAAGGAAAAGATTATGGCAAGTACATTTTTAAAGAATAATTTCCCATCTATGAGGGGAGCAATCTCTGAAAAGGAAGAAGAATTATTGAAAAAAACATTACCTAGTAATGATGCAAAAACTATCACTCAAGATATTAAAGGATCAATTAGCGATAAAGAATTTTCAATATTTAAAAAATTACTAGAAGAAGAATAGGAATTTCAATGATGGACTTTGACGATGATAAACAAGGTTACTCAGCAGTAATATATATTATGGAAAGTAGTAAATCAGTTGTTGTTCACTTTGGTGGCTTCAATGACCTATCCGAATGTAGATACTTCTCATCGCACATCATGGAAGATTTTGGCATAGAACAATTATTAAATGTTCCTCAAGGAGTCACAGTACATTAGGGGGGTTTTGTTTTACAATGCCAAACATTGTTATTCCATACAAGCCAAGAGATTTACAAAATTTTTTGCACAAAAAAATTGATAAGCACCGTTTCAACGTCCTGGTCCTACATCGTAGAGCTGGGAAAACAGTAATGATGATCAACCACATGTTGCGTAGTGCTTTGATGAATCCTTTGCCAAACTCAAGATATGCTTTCCTTTCTCCGACTTTCAAGCAAGGTAAAAGTACTGCATGGGACTATATAAAACAATTCGCAGGGAAAATACCTGGTACAAAATTTAACGAAAGCGAACTTAGATGTGATTTGCCAAATGGCGCAAGGATCACAATTTTAGGCGCAGAGAATGATCAGGCTCTCAGGGGTATATTTTTAGATGGATGTGTATTCGATGAAACACAATCTATTAAGCCTACTATATTCCCAGAGATCATAAGACCTGCGTTGGCAGATCGTAAAGGTTGGTGTGTGTTTATCGGTACGCCAAAAGGTAGAAATTATTTTTGTGAATTATATGAACAAGCGTTAGACAACAAAGATTGGTACGCTTGTCTATTTAAAGCTAGTCAAACTAAGATACTAGACGAAGAAGAATTAAAAGCTGCGCAAAGTGTAATGTCAGCTGATCTTTATTCTCAAGAATTTGAGTGTAGCTTCAACGCTGCGATTACAGGTTCTTATTATGGAGCAATAATAGAAGAATTAAACAAGCAAGGTAGGATTACCAATGTTGAGTACGATGACAACTTAGATGTTGAAACGTACTGGGACTTAGGGATGAACGATCAAACTTGTATTTGGTTTGCTCAAAAGTATAAAGGTGAAACAAGATTAATTGATTACTATGAAAATAGTGGTTTTGGCCTTGATCATTATAAAGATATTTTAGATTCAAAAGATTACGAATATTCTAAACATATAGCACCACATGATATTAAAGTTAGAGAACTTGGTAACATGGGCAAGTCAAGATTAGAGAGTGCTTTAGAATTAGGAATAGCGTTTGAGGTAGCTCCCAAATTATCTATTGAAGATGGTATTGAGGCGACAAGAAAAGCATTAACGAATTGTTGGTTTGACAAGGAGAAATGCAAATTAGGTATTGAGTATTTAAAAGCTTATCAAAAAAGATGGGATGATAAAAACCAATGCTTTAGAAATAAACCCCTGCACAATTTCGCATCACATTGTTCAGACGCATTTAGAACAGGTGTAGTTGGACAAGGGGTAGAAATGAGCAATTGGAAAAGCGAAGTTCCAATCAATACGAATTATATAGTTTAATATGGCAGATAAAGTTACAGATTTAGAATTAAGATCAATTATTGATGCAGAGATTAATAACTCTATAGGATTTATGGGAAGTAATCTTACTTCTCAAAGAAAAAAATCTTTAGAGTATTACATGGGTGAAAAGCTTGGCACAGAGATTGATGGTCGATCACAAGTAGTCTCAACAGACGTAGCCGACACCGTTGAAACAATCTTACCTAATTTGTTAAGAATATTCACAGCTAGTGATCAAGTGGTAAGATGTGAGCCTACAAAAAGTGAAGATGTTCCTATAGCAGATCAAGCTACTAATTATATTAATTATATCTTTAACAAAGATAATAATGGTTTTAGTGTTCTTTACACTTGGTTCAAAGATGCGCTTTTAGAAAAAAATGGAATTGTAAAAGTATTTTGGGATGAGTCTAAAAGTGTTGAGCAAGAGACGTATGAAAATTTAAACGATCAAGAATACGCTTTATTGATTGACGATGAAAATGTTGAAGTTGTTGAAGAAGAAACATTTGAAGATGAAAAAGCAAAAGAACAACTTGAGCAAATGAAACAATTAGCAGAAATGCAAGGACAAGAAGTGGGTGATATTCCTACTCCTATGTTACATAATTGTATTATCAAAAGAACATCAAAAGGTGGAAAAGTAAAAATTGAAAACGTACCACCTGAGGAATTTCTAATTCAAAAAACAGCTAAGTCTATTGAAGATGCAAATTTTGTAGCGCATAGAGTTTTAAAAACTAGAAGCGATCTATTAGAAATGGGTTTTGATAGAGAAATAGTTGAGAGTCTTCCAACATCAAATAATATTATTTATAACGATGAAAGACTAACTAGATATAGCGATATTGATGAAAGCCCATTCGAAGATGCACCTGACGAAACTTCACAAGAAGTAGAGTTATATGAGTGCTACATCAAAGTCGATATGGATGGCGATGGTATAAATGAGTTAAGAAAAGTAACCGTAGCTGGAGCTGGAGGTTACACAATCCTAGAAAACATGGCTTGTGATAATATTCCTTTTTGCTCTTTAACTCCTATTCCTATGCCACATAGATTTTATGGGAGATCCGTTGCTGAATTAGTAGAGGATGTTCAATTAATTAAATCGACAGTTATGAGACAATTGTTAGATAATATGTATCTAACAAATAATAATAGAGTTGCGATTATGGATGGTATGGTCAACTTGGATGACCTACTAACATCAAGACCAGGGGGTGTGGTTAGAACTAAACAACCACCAAGCCAAGTTATGATGCCAATGCAATCACAAACTATTTCTCAACAAGCTTTCCCTTTATTGGAATACCTTGATACGATTAGAGAAACTAGAACAGGGATTACTAGATATAATCAAGGTTTAGACGCAGATAGCTTAAACAAAACTGCAACTGGCGTAAATGCAATTATGACCCAATCTCAAATGAGAATGGAATTGATTGCTAGAGTATTTGCGGAGACAGGGATTAAGGATTTATTTAGACGTATCTTTGAGCTTACTTGTAAGTATCAAGACAAAGAAAGAATTGTAGAATTAAATAATCAATTCGTACCTGTAAAACCTACGGAGTGGAGAAATAAATTTAATGTTTCTATCTCAGTTGGTTTGGGAAGTGGATCAAAAGAGCAACAAATCATGATGCTCAACAATATTTTAGAAAGACAATTACAAGCTTTCAATTTACAAGGTGGCCAAGAATACCCAATGGTAAGCCTAAAAAACATTTACAATAGTTTAGCAAAAATTATTGAGAACGCAGGGCTTAAAAATGTTGAAAACTACTTTGTCAACCCTGATCAAGGGAAACAAATGGTTCAACCAAAACCACCACCACCTTTGACACCAATTGAAAAAATTGAGTTCACTAGAATACAAAGTGAAGAAAAACGTAAAGTAGCAGAGTTGGAATTAGAAAATAAAAAATTAAAAGCTGATACTGCAGAAGCTATTTTAGGTTTTGAAACAAAAATAAAAGAACTTGAACTTAAATATAACACTCAAGTTGACATGGCCAAAATGAAAGCCGATGCCGACTTAGAAAAGTTAATTACGAATAATAGAAATAAAACTTTTTTAGAAGCACAACGAAGTAGCGACACATTACAACAACAAGTAAGTGAACTAAATGAACAAAGACCAAGTGGACAAACTCCAAGAGGAGATAAGCCAATCGAACAAAGCTAAACAACTTTTTGAAAATCCATTACTTAAAGAAAGTTTTGAAAAATTAAAAAAAGTTTATAGTGATAGTTTGTTTAATACAGGTGCTAAAGAAGAAACAACTAGAGAAAAGCTTTGGTTAGCTTACAATATAGTTGGCAAAGTCGAACAAAATTTATTAGAAATTTTAGATACAGGGAAACTAGCTTCTAAGCAATTAGAAGATTTTAGAACTAATATTCGAAATAAAAAATTCTAAACAAAAAGTTTAGGATAAGTCAACCTACACAACAGGAACTTAACTTAAAAGGAATATAATATGTCATCAGAGAATTATGCCAATCCCCTAAAGGAAGCTGAAACTGATATACAAAAAGCAACGAAAACAATAGCAGGCCTACTGGACCCAAAAAGTCAAAACGAAGAAAAGCCTGAGGAAGAAAAACAAAATTCTCCTGAACTTACACAAGAGGAATCTTCTCAAGAAGATCAACCTCAAGAACAGGAAATAAAGGAAGAAGAAACAGAGGTGGAATCGCAAGAAGAAACCGAAGTAGAAACAACCGAAGACGTATCTCAAGAAGAAGAACAAATTGATACTCAAGAGAAACAAGATTCCCCATTACACAAAGTCAAAGTGAATGGACAAGAGTTTGATGTTACCCTTGATGAGTTGAGAAATGGTTACTCAAGAGATGCTGATTATAGACAAAAGACTGAGGAACTTTCCAATCAAAGAAAGCAATTTCAATCTGAGTCTGAAAAGCAAAGACAAGACTACTCTCAAAAGCTAACTGAGTTAAATCAAATGATGTCTATTGCTCAACAACAACTTAATGAAGAAGCTAATCAAGTGGATTTAGAAAAGTTGTATGAAGATGATCCAAGTGAGGCCATGAGGATTGAACGTAGAATGAAAAAGAAACAAGAAAAACTTGATCAAGCTATGCAAAAATCTCAAACCGAACAGAAACAACAATTTGAAAGTTTTTTACAAGATCAACAAACTAAATTAGTGGCTAAGATGCCTGAGTTTAATGATCCTCAAAAAGCTTCTCAATTAAAAGCTTCTATGAAGAATACTTTGACAAACTATGGTTTTAATAATCAAGAGATTGCACAAGTATATGATCATAGAATAGTGATGTTGGTGAACGATGCTATGAAATATAGAAATATGCAAAGTTCAAAACCAGGTTTAGCAAAAAAGATTTCTAAGCCAGGTAAAGTTTTATCTTCAGGGGTTAAGCAAAATCAAAGTGATGTAAGTCTCAAGGCCAAAAGAGAAAAGTTGAGTCGTCTAAAGAAAAGTGGAAGCGTCAAAGACGCTGCAAGCATATTTTTAGATATGATTAACAATAAATAACTCAATTAAAGGAGACAAACTATGGCACAGGTAACTGGAACATATAGTCAATACGATGCAAAAGGTTTGAGAGAAGATTTATCTGATCTGATATACTCTATCTCACCAACTGAAACACCATTTATGAGTGGTATTGGCAAAGAAAAAGCAACAGCCGTTTTACATGAATGGCAAACCGACAGTTTAGCATCAGCTGTATCAAATAATGCACAAATAGAGGGTGATGAAATTGGTTTTTCTGCACCATCGGCTACTACTAGAGTAAATAACAGAACACAAATCTCAAGAAAATCTGTGATTGTTTCTGGTACTTTAGATAGCGTATCAAAAGCTGGTAGAAATAATGAATTAGCTTATCAAATCTCAAAAGCTTCGAAAGAACTTAAGAGAGATATGGAATCTTCATTATGCGCAAACAACTCACCTGTTGTTGGTGATGACTCTACAGCTAGAGAACTTGCTGGATTAGCAGGTTGGATACAAACAAACAATGACGCTGGTTCAGGTGGAGCAAATGGTCAAGTATCAAGTGTTGACGTACCTGGAACTGCAAGAACAGATGGAACTCAAAGAGCTTTCACTGAATCTCAACTTAAAAACGTAATCAAAAAATGTTGGGATGAGGGTGGTGATCCATCAATGATCATGCTTGGTTCTTTCAACAAACAAGTTCTTTCTGGTTTCACAGGTGGATCAACTAGATTTGACCCTGCAGAAAACAAAAGACTTGTAGCTGCTGTTGATGTTTATGAATCTGACTTTGGATCAATGACTGTTGTTCCAAATAGATTCTCAAGATCAAGAGATTGTTTTGTACTTCAACCAGATATGTGGGCTACAGCTTTCTTAAGAGACTTCTCTCTTATGGACTTAGCAAAAACTGGTGATGCTACTAAACAAGCATTGTTAGCAGAATACACACTTGTTTCTAAAAACGAAAAAGCAAGTGGTGCAGTATTCGATTTAACTACATCGTAATAGATATTATTATAGGGGGAGCAATCCCCCTATATGCAATTAACATTTTGTTTGGTCTTTGAAGATTTTTAAAGTCGGAACGAAGCAAACTAAAAAGGAAAAACATGAGAACACTTAACGATTATTTTTTAACATCACATATTCCTAATGTATCATCAGCTTCTTCAACATTTGTTGTAGTACCTGATGGAGGAAGAATAGTTAAAATTTTTGCACATAACAAAGTTGCAACTACTGGAACTGCAGCAATCACTTTTGAAATAGATGGTGTAGCTTGTACGTCAGCTGCGATTAGTCATGTAGCATCAGGTTCAGCTGGTAAACAATACGAAGTTGAGCCAACTTCATTAAATAGTGTAAATGAGGGTTCAGTTATTGAGGCAATCACAGATGGTGGTTCAACTAACTCATCTAAAATGGAACTTACTTACGTTATTAGAAGATAATAGAATTTGGGGGAACTTGCCTAGCGGTACATCCCCCAAGTACCCAACAAAATTTATTAGGAGAAATTAATTATGCCAATGGTAGGTAAAAAAAAGTTTTCATACACAAAAAGTGGAATGAAAAAAGCTAAAGCCTTTGCAAAGAAAAAAGGCAAAAAAGTCAAAAGTAAAAAAGGAAAATATTAATGTCATATAATTATGGATTGTTTCCAATCAAAACACAAAAAGTAACATCTAGTGGATCAAGTTCAGCAACAGCTGATGGAATGTTAGCTCATACACAATTTATTAGAATAGTCGCAAGTGCAAATGGCCATGTTGCCTTTGGTGGATCACCAACTGCTTCAACAAGTTCTATGTATATCCCTGCTAATGATATTGAAATTATTAAAATTAGACCAGGTGAGAAAGTAGCTTTTATAGGTAGTGGCGATCTTTATGTAACTGAGTTAAGTGGCTAAACAGAAATTTGTTCATTTTGTTCCTAGAGATAAACCTCCTAAAAGAAAAGGGGTTCACAAAAAATCTCAATCTAAATCGGAGAAAAGACAAAAGAAACAAACTAGATATAAAGGTGGTGGTCGATGAGTAAGATTGTTGAAAAAAATGGTTTAGTAACAGAGACTTTTTATGGCACAGAAAAGGGTGTTGTCCAAGAAAGAAAAATTGATCATAAGCCAATTTTAGAACACAATAAAAAGTTATATAATCAAAACGATGGTTACTCACCTGATAAAGGATTAAAAAGAATAGCTTCTATCCCTACAATAATTTTAGAAATTTGGGCTAAAGAATATAATGGTGATCAAAACAATGGTAATTGGTTTGCTCTACCTAAAGAAACTCAAACTAAAATTTTAAAAGAAAAATTAAATAGTTCTGATTACAAATATTTTAGAACAGCACCAGGAAGATTTTAATGGCATTAACAAATTATAGTTCTCTAAAAACATCAATTGCTAATTGGTTAAATAGAAGTGATTTAACATCGGAGATTAGTGATGATTTTATCAAGCTAGTAGAAGCTGATATGAACTCAAAATTAAGAGTAAGAAAAATGATTACTCAAACAAGTTTTACTATTGATAGTGAGACAGAGGCTTTGCCAACTGGTTTTTTACAAGTAAGAGATATGTATATCTTAAGTGGGTCAACTAAATATCCATTAAGATACATGACTCCATCACAAATGGATCAAGTAAAAGGTACTTCACAAACAGGGCTACCTTTGGCTTACACTATTCTTGGAGACACTTTTAGATTTATGCCAAGACCTGATAATAATTACACAGCTTATATAAATTATTATAAAGGCTTTGATGCGCTATCCGATACAAACACAACAAATTATATTTTAACATCACATCCATCTATTTATTTATATGGATCACTCTTTCATGCTGCGAACTTTTTAGGAGGAGTTAATCCTCAACAAGTTCAAACTTGGCAACAAATGTACGCTACAAGTTTAGAAAGATTAGAGCAAAACGATAGGGAAGATCAATTTAGTGGATCACCTTTACAAATTAGAGGTGAAGATACAATTGCATCACCTTTTAAAAATAATTATGTAACAACAAATAGTTAGGTTTAATAATGCAAATACCTTTTGGAGAATGGCTTCCTGATCAACCTGACCATCTAAACCCTGGCTCAACTGTGGCAACTAATGTTTATCATGCCCAAACTTCGTACAAACCTGTAAAAGGTTTAGTTGCTTATAGTGGTTCATCAAATGTTACAAAAAATGCTAAAGGCGCAGGTAGTTTTAGAGATAATACAAATACAGTTTTTACTTTTGTTGCAACAAAAGATAATATTTATAAATTAACAAGTGGAAGTTTTACATCTGTTAAAGGTAGTCTAACTATATCAGGTGGAGATACAGATTTTTTTACCTTTACTCAATTTGGACAATACGTCATAGCAAGTAATGGAGTTAATCCTCCTATGTATTATTTGATGGGTACTTCAACTAACTTTGCAACACTACAAAGTATAGCAACAAGTGGTAACGTACCTAGTAAGTTTAGAGTTTCAGGTGTTATTAGAGATTTTTTAGTAACAGGTAATATTGAAAATGCAAAGAATAGGGTTGCTTGGTCAGGTATTAACGATATTTCAACTTGGGAGGCAGGAGTAAGTTCATCCGATACTCAAGACTTGCCTGGTAGCGGTGGTCAAGTTGTGGCCATAACGTCAGGTGAGGTTGGTTATGTTTTTAGACAAAATCAGATCACTAGAATGGATTTTGTAGGTGGGAATGTTATATTTAGGTTCTCTGTAATATCGCCAAATAGAGGTGCTGTATATGGACAAACTGTATGTCAAGATAATAGACAAGTTTTCTTTTACGCTGATGATGGATTTTTTCAAATTAATGGCGACCAAGTGTTGCCTATTGGAGCAGAAAAAGTAAATAGATTTTTTGAAAGTGATCTTAACAAAGCTTACTCAGATAGAATTACAAGCGCTGTTGATCCATTTAACACACTAGCTATTTGGTTATATCCTAGTAAGAACAATCCTAACACAACAGGTATTTGTGATAGATTATTAATTTATAATTATGTAACTCAAAAATGGTCAATTGCTAATGTAAAAGCATCACAAATTTTTGAACAATTTGTAACTATTAATACAGTTGAGTTGATGGATTTAATATCAGAAAATTTAGATGATATTAATATTTCATTAGACACTCCTTATTGGACACAAGGACAATTATATTTAGGTGCAATAAATGAAAATTTTAAAGCATCTATATTTAGTGGAAAAAATTTAGAAGCCGAACTTGAAACAACAGAAACAGAAATATTTCCTGGCGCAAGAGCAAACATAACTGGCATAAGACCATTGGTTGACGCTAATGCAAATGTAATAGTTAAAACAAGAGATAGATTAGCTGATACTGTAACCTCAAGTGCATCATCGACTATGAATGATAGTGGAATAAACCCTGTAAGAAAAAGTGGTCGATACTTTAGAGCAAATGTAAAAATCCCTGCTGACACTATTTGGAGTCATGCACAAGGAATAGATTTAATAGCAACACCAGGTGGTTCAAGATAATGAGTGATAAAATTGATATAGATAATGTTCGATATTCAATTGAAACTCAAGAGTTTTTTCAAAGACAAGTAGAAGAAGCTGTAAATACATTAATTAATAAAAACAACACAGAAAGCGATAAAGCTTTTGCATGGTTTATGAATTAGGAGAAATAAATGTCAGGGATTAAAGATTATTCAACAACACAAGCAAATAACACTTCCTTAAATGGTATCAATACCGCAGAGGGAATGTTACCCAGTGACTTAAATAATTCTATTAGGGCTTTAATGAAAAATACCAGAGAATGGTATAATGACGCTCAGTGGGTTATTTTTGGCGATGGTGATGGAGCTTTTACAAGTGCTTATGCTAGTGCAAGTTCATTTACTATAAATGGTGTAGATGTAACATCGTTTTATCATGCAGGTCGTAGAGTTAAAATTACAGGGTCATCTACTGGTGTTGTCTATGGAACAATATCAAGTTCATCTTTTTCTTCAAATACTACAGTTAATGTTACTCTTGATAGTGGTACTTTACAAAACGAAGCATTAACAATTTATTTAGCTATCTTAACTAAAACAAATAATTCAATTCCAACTGATGTTATTAGTGCAAGTAATATAAATAACAACTCAATCACAACTTCAAAAATTTTAGATGATGCAATTACAAATTCTAAAATTGCTGATAATGCAGTTCAAGCTTCTCAAATAAATGCAAACGCTGTAACCGAAGCTAAAATTAATGCAGGTAGTGTAACTAATACTAAATTAGGTGCTGATGCTGTTAATGGTTCTAAAATTGCAGATGATAGTATCGACTCTGAGCATCTAGTAGATGGTTCGATAGACACAGCTCATCTTTCAGATAATTCTGTTTCAATGGCAAAAATTTCTGATGCAACTATTGTTACTAATTCAGAACAATCTGGTCATACACCAGATGATAATACTTTTTACACAACATCCGCAGCTAACACTAGATTTTTAAATAAAGATACATCTGAATTAATTAACTCAGGCCAATCATGGACCAGTAATGATGATTTTATTGCAACAACTGGGGCTATAGATAATAGAGTTATAGATTTAGTAGATGATGTTGGTGGTTTTGTTCCAATAACAAATGAAACAAGTTTTCCAAATACAAACCCTGATGTAAATAATGGTGTTGGTACGATTGTTAGTGTTCAATCACTTGCAAGTTCACATACAGCAAATGGTTCTGGTGTTGTAACTATTTCAAATGGTACAGTTGGAAATTCTACAGTTACGTTAAATAATTGTGGTGCTAACGCATCGTTACCATCTGGTTTTGGTATTTTAGTTGAATCTACAACTACACAACACACTTACAATTTTCATAGATTAGTTCCAAAAGCTACAGAAGTTACAACAGTTGCATCTAAATCAACTGAAATAGGATTACTTGGAACAAGTGATGCAGTAGCTGACATGAACACTTTGGGTACTTCTCAAACTGTATCTGACATGAACACACTAGCAGGGATAAGTGGATTAAATTCACTTGCCTCAAACAATGCTAATATAACTACTGCTGTAGATAACTTAAATTCAATAAATAATTTTGCAGAAGTTTATAGAATAGGTTCATCAAATCCAACTTCTAGTAATACGGCAGGAGATTTATTTTTTAATACTACCACAAATACATTACTTGTTTTTAACGCAAGTTCTGGAGTTTATCAAAACGCAGGGAGTAGTGTTAACGGCACACAGGCTAGGTTTAAATATACAGCGTCAGGTGGTCAGACCAGTTTTAGTGGCACAGATGATAATGGTTCGACTCTTTTATATGATGCAAATTTTGCGGATGTCTTTTTGAATGGGTCTAAGCTTGTAAATGGAACTGATGTAAATATAAGCACAGGAAATACTATAGTCTTAACAACGTCAGCACAAGCTGGAGATATTATTGACATTGTTGCAACAGGAACTTTTTCAGTTTCTTCAATACCTGCAACTTCAATAACAAGTGGTACTTTACCAACAGCTAGAGGTGGTACAGGTTTAAGTTCAATTGGATCAGCAGGACAAGTAATCAAAGTTAATTCTGGTGGAAATGGTTTAGAATATGGAAATGCAAGTTCAGCAGAAGTTTATGGTTTTAGTAAAAATTCAGATGGTCAGTTAATTATAACAACGACTAATCAGGGTGCAGACAATATCTCAAGTTCAACTTTCGCCACTTTTGATGATGTCTTATTTAGTGCTAGTGGTTTTACATTTAGCATTAGTAATGGCGAATTAATAGCAACAATATAAGGAAACAAATATGGCAACGGTAAATCTAGGTGCTATCAAATTTAACTGGAAAGGTGCTTACAGTAACAGCACAGCTTATGCAGTAGATGATGTAGTTTCATCTGGTGGCTCTAGTTATGTTTGTATTCAAGCACACACAAATCAACCAGTAGGTAATGCGACAGCTTATTGGAATATTATGAGTTCGGCAGGTACTAATGGTACTAATGGAACTGATGTAGGAACAACTTTAACAACACAAGGTGATATACTTTACAGAGATGGAAGTGGACTTCAAAGACTTGGTGCAGGAACATCAGGTCAAGTTTTACAAACTGGTGGTACTGGTGCAAATCCTAGTTGGGGAACAGTATCAAGTGATATGGTCTTACTTTCAAAAACAGATGTAACTTCAGTTTCTGCAATAGATTTTCAAGATGTATTCACTACTGACTATGATGTTTATAAATTATATATAAATAGTGTTGCACCTAATAGTTCAAATAATCTTAATTTAAGATGGTTTACTTCAGGAACAACAGAAGACGCAACATCTAATTATAATTTCATGTCACATGGTGCATATAGAAGAGATAGTGATGGTGTAAAAAGTACATTTACTGATGCAAATACTGGTGGTACTGCATATACTTTAAGTATATTTGGTGGTGTTGGAGATAGCGGTAGTTGGTCTGGTATGAATAACTGGGAAATAACAATGTTTGACCCAAAAAGAAATCATAAATCATCTTCAGCAAAAGGTGGAAATATTAGAAATGATTTAACTTATATGTATGTCAATACTCATCAAATAGTTGCTCATTCTAATATGTGGCACAACACAACAGGTAGTTCTGGTTATACTGGGTTTAGATTATTTTGGGGTAGTAGTGCTGCTTTCCAAGCAATAGGAACAATAGCATTATATGGAATAAAATCATAAGGAGAAAAATATGAAAACATTAAATGTAAAATTAGGAAATATTCAAGGTACAGAAGTTGAAATTGATGAAAATGATATTACACCTTTAAACGAAAAAGAAATTGAATATTTTAATAAGCAAGAACTTGCTAATACACCTTTGACAGAAGAAGAAAAACAAGTCAAAGCAAATCTTAAAGCTAGTACTAAAGCAAAGTTAATTGCAGGAGAAGCATTAACTGAAGAAGAAGCTAACACAATAGTTTTATAAACTTAAAGGCTAGGTAGAAATATCTAGCCTACAAAATTCAAAATAATAAAGGAAAATTAAATAATGTCTAAAGCAAGGAATCTTGGAAATATAGTATCTGGAACTACCAGTACCATAGAGAATCCAGTATTAAAGATTAAAGGTGATGGCTCTAGTGCTGATGCAAAATTAACTTTAAACTGTTCTCAAAACAGTCATGGTGTTTCTATTCAAGCACCACCTCATTCTGCTGGACAATCTTATAATTTAATTTTACCTCAAAATGTTGGTACAAATGGACAGGTACTTGCTACAAATGGTAATTCTACAAACCAATTAACTTGGGTTGATGCTGCTGAAACAAAACCAACAGTAGCTGATGTATCTCAAACTATTGCTCCTGCAACTGCTACAACAATAAGCATTACAGGAACAGGGTTTGCTTCAATACCATCTGTTACTTTTGTTAATGGTTCTACAGGAGCTATTACAAATGCTAACACAGTTTCATTTACCAATGCTACAACACTTTCAGTCAATGTAACTTTAGCTAGTGGTAACTATTATGTAAGAGTTGAAAATCCAACTGGTCTTGCTGGTAGATCAACAAACAATATTATAACAGCTTCAACTGCACCAAGTTTTACAACTGCTGCTGGGAGTTTAGGAACTGTAGCTGGAAACTTTAGTGGAACAGTTGCAACAGTTGTAGGATCATCCGATAGTGCTATAACCTTTTCGGAAACAACAAGTGTTCTAACAAATAATTCACAGGCCAATTGTACTTTAAATAGCTCAACTGGTGCTATTACAACAAGTGATTTTGGTGGTAGTTCTACAACACCAGTTTTATATCAATTTACATTAAAAATAACTGATGCTGAGGGTCAATTTGTAACTAGAGATTTTAGCTTACAATCTAGCTTCGGTGCAACAGGTGGAGGACAATTTAACTAATGGCTAGTACAATCGTATCAAGAACGCAATCTGGAGCAGAAAGTGCTGCAGGAAGAAGAACATGGACTTTTTCATGTTGGTTTAAAAGAAGTAAATTAGGAAATTTTGAATTATTTGGTTCAGATAGTGATGGTGCAAGAAATAATAATTTTTTTATAATAGATTTTAGAAGTACAGATGAAATCGATATGGCTGAATATATTAGTGGCTATCAACTTAGATTTATAACTAATAGAAAATTTAGAGATACTTCAGCTTGGTATCATTTAGTTGTAGCTTTTGATACAACACAATCTACAGCAAGTGACAGAGTAAAAATTTATGTTAATGGAGTACAAGAAACTTCTTTTAGTACAGCTACTTATCCATCATCAGATTATCAAACAAAGATGTTCGCACAAAACAAAATTCATGCTTTTGGAAGAAGTGGTTATCAAATTAATGGTATTCTTTCTCATTGTCATGCAACAGAAGGAACAGCTTACACACCATCAGCATTTGGAGAAACAGATAGCACAACTGCAGAATGGAAAATTAAAACTGATGTTAGTGTATCTTATGGAACAAATGGTTTCTTTTTATTCAAAGATGACAATGCTGTTACAAATCAAGCAGGTAATTCTAGTGGAAACTTTGCAGTAACTGCAGGTACACTTACAAAAACAGAAGATTGTCCAAGCAATGTATTTCCTACAATAAATCCTTTAACTCTTTCAGCAACAAAATGGAATTTAGAATATGGAAATTTAAGAACTAATGGTCATGCAAGTGGTGCTGGTAATGCTTGGAGAAGTGTATATGGAACATTAGGTGCATCAAGTGGTAAATATTATTTTGAAATGAAAGTAACTAGAACTGCTTCTGACCCAAATAATTTTAGAGTTGGTATTATAGATGCTGAACAAATGCGACATGAAGGAGATAATGCTTCATTTACAGATAAAACAAGAGCTTATGGTTATCAAGGTACAAATGGAAATGTAGTAAATGGAGGAGCTAATACTTCTTATGGAAATTCATATACTGCAAATGATATAATAGGTTGTGCATTTGATTTAGATAATCATAAAATTTATTGGAGTAAAAATGGTACTTGGCAAAATAGTGGCGATCCTACATCTGGTTCAACAGGTACAGGTTCAGCTCTTAATTTAGCAACTGGTTATACATATTTGCCTGCTGTAGCACATTACTATGATGACGATAGAATTGAATTTAACTTCGGCAATGGCTACTTCGGAACAACAGCAGTATCTAGTGCAGGAACTAACGCAAGTGGTATAGGAATATTTGAATATGATGTACCAACAGGTTATACTGCTTTATCAACAAAAGGATTAAACTTATAATGGCTTATACAACAATTAATAAATCTTCAGATTATTTTAATACTAAACTTTATACAGGGAATGGAACACTTGGTCATGCAATAACAGGTGTTGGTCATCAACCAGATTTTGTCTGGATTAAAAATAGAGATGCCACAAATAGACATACATTACATGATGTTGTTAGAGGAGTAACAAAAAGACTTAGAACAGATGGAACTGATGCAGAAGATACTACTGACCCATTTACAAGTTTTGATAGTGATGGATTTACATTAAATAGTACAGGCGGTGGTATAAATGGAAATACAGAAAATTATGTATCATGGAACTGGAAAGCAGGAACTGGTCAAGGTTCATCAAATACTGATGGTTCTATAAATACTACTTACACATCTGTTAATACAACAGCAGGTTTTTCAATTTCAAAATATACAGGCACAAGTTCTAGTGCAACAGTTGGACATGGTTTAGGTGTAGCACCTAAAATGATTATAACAAAACAACTTTCAGGTACAAGTTCTTGGGGTGTTTATCATGTATCAAGAGGAAATGGTGTAGGAATGATTTTAAATGAAACTGGTACAGGTGCATCTAGTTCTACTTATTGGAATAATACATCTCCTACTTCTTCAGTTTTTAGTATTGGTTCTGATGCTGTGTGTAATGCAAATGGTCAAGATTTTATAGCCTACTGCTTCGCAGAAAAAACTGGTTATAGCAAGATTGGTTCTTATACTGGTAATGGTAATGCAGATGGAACATTTGTTTACACAGGGTTTAAACCTGCATTTATTTTTAGTAAAAGAAGTGATGCTGCAGGTCAGAATTGGACTATATGGGATAATAAAAGAAGTTCATCTGGTGGTGGTAATGCAATTAATAAAATATTACACCCAAATGTTACTAATCCAGATAATACTGCTGATGATACAGATTTTTTATCTAATGGTTTTAAATTAAGAGCTACAGCTCTTGGTATGAATGCTTCTGGTGGTACATACATCTATATGGCAATAGCAGAAGAACCTCTTGTAGCTAATTCAGGAACAAGCGGAGTACCGGCAACGGCTAGATAATTATGAGTAGTATATTAAAAGTAGATACAATTCAGGACCAAAACGGTAATCTGATCATCAGTAAAGATTCTGGTGGTGGAGGATTCCTTAGTCCTTATGCATCGTCATCTGCTGCAATAACTTATACTGTAACAGTTGCATCAAAAACTGCAGCTCACC